>Ga0208980_10000595_pt1 | contig 20771 bp, 5 predicted proteins | sample WetSurMetagenome_3_FD_187993 | JGI IMG/M metagenome (GOLD analysis project Ga0208980, IMG submission 187993) | Wetland microbial communities from Twitchell Island in the Sacramento Delta, sample from surface sediment Aug2011 Site A1 Bulk (version 2) | ecosystem: Environmental > Aquatic > Marine... | reverse complement strand
CATAACCTAGTCCGGCATTATTGAACGCATAAGATTTAACATAATAAACGGTGCCGGCTGTTAATCCGGTTATTGAACTTGTAAATGTTCCTGTTCCTGTGCCATCTCTTGTAAATGTAAATGTTCCTATGCCATCTGGAGTTATACTGCCTGGAATAGTTGGATTTGCCTTTAAATCCCAAATAACACCTCGGCTCGTTACCGTAGCACCACCATCGCTTGTAATATTTCCTCCGCTTATCGCGGTGGTTTGTGTTATAGCTGATGCTACAATGGTTGTAATAATTGGTGGTGTTGGTTTATCCTTCTTACAAGAATGAATAAAAAAGATTAATAGGAATAAAATGATTGGAATGGAAACTCTAAATGTATTTTTCATTTGGGATCATGTTACATTTAACTTTCCCAATAAACCCACCTAACAAATTTACATTTTTTTATCAAATACATTGATAATGAGTCTACTTTATTATTTAAACAAATCTTCCAATTCAAGACGTCTTTAGGGGGAAAAACATTGATTAAGAAATTTTCCAATGCCTTAGAGGTGTTAGTCACTACCAATCCGGCGCAAAAGCCAAGCCTGAATGATTGATTATACATTTTTGCGGGCATCGAGTTGGAAAAACCAATGGCCTAATCACAAACAACCGGAGCAAACTGACCACCTTTTACCTGAATTAAATATTTGTTGTTTTGTTTTGTATATTAAGTCTTTTCAGAACGACTTTTGAAGTGGTCAAAGAAGGACGGGACTTTCAGTTTATTTAACACTTACCTTTTTTACGATGTTCTGTTGTCGCCACTTATAGATCATCTTCAGCCAACTAATTTTCTTTAAATCTCTTGTTCCTTTTTCTCACTACCACTCTCACACTCACACTATGAACAGTCAGGGCGAGAAGTTTACCCCGACATTACGAACAACGTGAGAAATCGTCGGGGAGACCTGCCCTGCCCCGTGAAGCTTTAGCGAAACGTGGACGGGATAACAAAACAGAGTGAAACTGAGTGCGAAAGAGAACATTCTCATTCTGTTTTACAGGTTGAGGTTGAGGCTTAGGTTGAGATTCTCTTAATGATATTCTCAACCTAAGCCTTAACCTCAACCTTATAAGTTTTTTGCCAGGTTTTGGGGATAACATGTATTAAATAATGGAAATGTAATGATTTTGTCTTTTTAACTGCTCATTGATATTCAGTGTATAAAAACAAGAATATTATATTCTCGTATTCTTCTGGATCAGAAGGCCTCCGCGGTCCCGTTCCGCTTGCGGAACGAGGATGCTCGTCACGGTGTGACGGCACAGCCTGTCCCCTTCGCTAAAATTACCCACCGGGCAATTTTTTAACGCTCGGTCCGGTTAGAAACCTGACGGGACAACCAAAAGAGTGAGTGCGGGAGCGAGAGCGAGTACCTCACTCTTTTTTCTCAACCTTAACCTTAACCTCAACCTTATAAGTTTTTTGCCAGGTTCTTGCAAAGCCAATGCCCAAATCCAAATTGGCCGGAACAAATAAGTTGCGATTTCTATACCCAATAACTAAGAAGCCCCAAATTTGAATTTTATTCCAATTACAAGGATATCATCAATCTGTTCTACATTACCTTTCCATTCTTTAAGGGTGTTATCCAGGACTTCTTTTTGCTCATTCATTGACAGATGAGAATTGTTGAGCAACATATCTTTGAATTTTTTTGTTTTGAATGTTTTTCTTTCAGGTCCACCCAGTTGATCAACATAACCATCACTGAATAAATAAATAATATCATCTTTCTTAAATTCGATTTCTTTAGTTGTGAAAAGACTCTCTCCGCTATCGGATATACCAAGGGGCATTCTATCGCCTGCAAGTTCGCTTAGCTGATTCTCTCTTACGATGTACAATGGCCGGCGTGCTCCTGAAAACTGAAGCTTTCCTGATTCTATATCAAGTATGAGAAGTGCCATTTCCATACCATCCCTTGCACTTGTATAATTCTGAGTCTGATGCAAGGTTTTTATCACGTGATCTTTCAGCCTGGTTAATACATCATTTGCATTTAACGCAATAGTATTATGTACTAATTCATTAAGAAAGGTAAGTCCCAGAATACTCATAAATGCTCCCGGTACGCCATGCCCTGTGCAGTCCGCTGCTGCAATAAATATCGAATTATTGTTTTGTTTAAACCAGTAAAAATCACCGCTGACAATATCTAGTGGCTTGAATAATATAAAATATTCGAATAAGTTTTCAGACAGAATATCTTTCGATGGGAACATTGCCGACTGTATCCGCTCTGCATAATTGATGCTGTCAGTCAGGTTCTTGTTTATAATTTCAATTTCATTTTTTTGTTTGGCAAGGAGCTCATTCGTCCTCACTTTCCTTCGGTAGTTCCTGTAAGTCTGTATAGAAATAAGGATGGCAATAATAAATCCAATAATAAAAGTTAACTGGGTAAATTTCTGTTTTTTAATTTTAACATCCTGGAGGCTAATCAGAGTCTCCTTTTTATCAAGTTCATAGTTTAATTGCAGAAATTGAATTTTGTTGTTATTAGCAGCTATATATAATGTGTCTTTGATGTTTGTAAGCAGAGTCTGATATTTGAAAGCATTGCCAAAATCCGAAATTTTTGCATATGAAGCTGAAAGACCTTCATAAGCTTGTCTCAATTCCTTTTTTGCTCCTATTTCTTCACCTGTTTCCCTGGCTTCATTATACGTTCTTATAGCCGATTTAATGTCTCCTGCTGCCGAATATGTTTCGGCGAGCCCGAGAAGTGCCGCAGTCATGTCAAGTTTTGCATCAGATTGTTTTGCAATCTGATAACCCTCCTGCTGGACCCCGATTGCTTTTTTAAAGTCCCCTCTTTTCATATAAACCTTTCCAATGTTTGTAAGGGTATATGGAACATTTCCTGAATTGGATTTTCTGAAAGCATTGAGTGATTTTTCATAATAGAAGAGTGCAGTGTCGTACGCTTCCCTGTGAAAATAAATCTCACCGATATTTACACAGACTGTTCCAATAGCGTCATTATTTCCGAGTTTTTCACTGAGTGGCAATGCTGAGAGATTATACTTAAGGGCCAGATTATGGGTTTTAGGGTTATTAAGGTATATGACTCCGATATTGATCATTGATGTTGCTATACGGAGAGCATTTTTTGATTCTTCTGCAGCTTTCAATGATCTGAGATGAAAATCAAGGGCTTTGACATCATCACCCTGATTTGCATACAGTGCACCAAGGTTACTTAGGATATTCGAAACGCCTATTTTATCATTTATGGCTTCAAAGCTATTTAAGGATCGCTGCCATGAATTTATTGTTTCAGAGTAGTTCCCCAGAAAATAGTAACCCATTCCAATATACTTGTAAGCATTTGCCGATCCTCTGCCAAATGCCAGCTTTTCAGACAGCTTAAGTGCTTCGTTGCCATGAAGAATAGCACTGTCGGGAGCTGACCTGTATTCACTCTGGCAAACAGATATGAGTATATTTACCTTCAGTGTATCCTCCCTGGAAGTTTCAAGTAACAACTTCAGACTATCTGTTACTGTGTTCTGAGCACTGCAAGTCTGATAAAAACCAATTAATATTAACAGGGAGATAATTCCGGACTTCTTCATAAAAGATTCATTCAGGTTGCCTTTATTTTTAGTTTAATAGTTAACATGTCACGCTTCAATTTGTTTATTCATGACAAATAAATCCCATTTGCCCGAATTAAATATTTTTTATTTTTATCTAGTCTAATTAAACTTTATGGCTTATTGTCTGTTTTAACTTTTACAGGTACATTAATTTGGGTTAGTTACCCGGAAGAAGTAATAATGTCAGTGGAGAGATGAACCTGTAACTATGAAAATATAAGCCTCTAAAATCGTATTTTTTAAATTTTACCCTAGCTAATTAAAATCTACCGACGTGAAAAGAAAAAATCCCGCCTCGCTTAATTACATGCGTATTTTACTATCGATTGTTACAATTATTTTCTTTTTCCCGCTCCTTTCTTTCAGTCAGAAAAAGGATATAAATATAGTTGTCAACTGTGTCGAATACATAGGAAATGGAACTTATAAAGCCAATTTCGGATATGATAATCCTAATACTCAGATAATCACTGTTACTCAACAAAGCAGTGTTTTAACGTACAATAACGGGCAGACAAAAAAAAATGCGATAACTTCATTCCTGATGGGAGTACAGACAAATGTATTCAGCCAGGAGTTTGCAGCCAAGGACAGGGTCCAATGGACAGTTACTCTGCCCAATGGTACGGTAAAAGTCGTGACCGCCGATATAAATTCCAACCATTGCAGCGATGTGAGCGATATAGTTCCTTATTACGCACCTCCTCCCGGAGGTAAGGTAAGTAATAAATCACTTATTGGGGCAGAGCTTACGACGCTTTATAACACATATACCAGCTTATATCCTAATTTTAATGTAAAGTCAGATAATATTTTCCAACTCAGGGTAAAGAATGGTATTAATCAGGTGCTGATAGAGGCAGTATCTCTTGGAACTACAAGCAGTTTATTAACTACACTCAACGGATGGGGCTTTGAACTGGTACTTGATAATGCTGCAGCGAAACAGGTAACCGGCTGGATGCCGATATCGAGGTTGCTGGATATGAATACCCTGACAACTCTTTTGAATTATGCCCGGCCCGTTTATCCTGGTGTTGGTAATTTTAGTGCAACAAAAACCGGAAGGGCACAGAGCCAGGGTGACAAGGCTCTTCGTTCTGATTTTACCAGACTTGGATATGGTATTGACGGAACTGGAGTAAAGATAGGTGTGATTTCGAATAGTTATAACTATAAAGGCGCAGCTGCGGCAGATGTTTCATTCGGAGATCTTCCGGGAACAGGTAACCCCGATGGTTATACCAAAAAAGTTGATGTTCTTAAAGATATTGATGCCACTTTCGGGTCCGATATGTCTGACGAAGGACGTGCAATGCTTCAGATAATTCATGATGTAGCGCCTGGCGCTGAACTTGCTTTTTACACCGGTGCTGTAAGCGAACTGGATATGGCTAACGGTATCAGGGATCTTGCTGACCCGGCAAAGGGCAAGTGTAATATTATCGTTGATGACATAAGTTATATTACAGAACCATTCTTTCGCGACGGTGTGGTATCTAAAGCCGTTGATGCGGCTGTTTCACAGGGCGTTACGTTTTTTACATCAGCAGGTAATTTCGGGAACTGGGCATATGAGAGTGACTATTTTGCCGGAACCGGAACTCCCCGTACAATACCAGGAACTGCTCACGATTTCGGGGGTGGCGACATCTACCAGATGGTGAATCTTGGCGAGGGAACATATACAATTGTTCTTCAGTGGGATGATGGTTCAGATCTTACGCAGGCTACTACGAAAACTGATATGGACCTTTACATTTCTAACAGTACAGGATCAAGCGTCCTCGGTTTTAACCGCGTTAATACGGGAGGAGCCCCGATAGAAGTAATTCCTTTTTCGGTAAAAGCAGGGGGAGCAACCACTAACATTGTTATTTCGAAGGTATCAGGTACGATGCCTACCCTTCATTTCAAATATATATTATTCAGAGGTGGAAATAAGTTTGAAATCGCGGAGGATACACAGAAGAAAGGAACTTCAACAATTGTTGGTCACGCTAATGCAGCGGGCGCCATTGCTGTTGGTGCTGTAAGGTTCGACCGCACACCGCAGTATCTAGGTGTTCTTCAGGTTATGTCTTTCTCTTCTCAGGGAGGGACACCTGTAAATGGAGTTTTAAGAGCCGACAAACCCGCTTTTCTTGCTCCTAACGGAGTGAATACAACAGTAAACCTTGGTCCTGGAAATGGTGACTGGCAGAAAGATGATAATGGCGACGGAATTGTTGATACAGATAATCCTGATCCTGACACAGATATGCCTAATTTCTTCGGAACATCAGCAGCAGCACCTCATGCAGCTGCAGTTGCAGCTCTGATAATACAGGCCAAAATTAAATTCGGCGGAAAAAACGCTCTTAATACAGGTACTGCTCCGACTCCTGCTGAGATCCTTGGCATTCTTAAAAGCTCTGCTCTTCCTGTTACAGGAGTTACAGCAAACATGGCCGGGGCAGGATTCATACAGGCGAATAAGGCGGTTGGACTCTTTGCCAATCCCAAACCTGTGATTACAAACACAGCTGTTACCGGAGGGGGAACTCCGGCTGATCCTTTTAATTCAGTCAATGTAAGCGGAGATTTTTTCATCCCTGAGACAGGAACATATGCTGACCCGGTTTATACAACTAAGATAATCTTCAGGACAGATACTTTGCCCGGTTCACAAGTGACAACTACAAATGAAAATACTATCCTCGTAAGTAATACTTTTCTTGGTAACCCGGTAATCAAGGCTTATACACCACCTAAGTCACCGAGTCGTCTGGATGGAGGTTCTTCAAACTCGTGGAAATCGAGTCAGGAGGTAATTACCATCACAATTACTTCACAGGATGCTCATAAAAAGTACGGAGCAGTTTTACCTGTGTCATATAATTCAACTTACAATATTTCAACTGCCACCGGCAGCTATACTTCCCTTGCCGAGGCTGTGGCGGCTGGTAAAATTATGCAGGCTGAAGCTGACAAGCTAAGTCAGCTTGCCTATAGTGTAACTTATCAGGGGAATGCAGTTAATCCATTGTCTGCTGTTGGATCTTACCCGATAATGCCATCATTAATGCCTTTCCTCAATACTGAGACTGAACTGGCAAAGGCAATTTCTGAAAAGTACACATTGTTATTTAAGGATGATGGACACCTTATTATTGATAAGCTCCCGCTGAAGATCACTCCAAAAGATATTAATATTGTTTATGGAGAAGCACTACCTGATGTAAAACCGGAATTTACCTATGAAATTGTAAATGATCCTGCCAATCCTATTGTAGTAGATAATTTGGGCTCATTACTTTCTACGGTCAAAACACAGCATACCGGTGCATTGACAAATGGTATATCATTGGTCAACGGGATATCGCTTGTGAACGGAGTTCCGATTATAAATGGTATTTCTCTTGTAAACGGCATCTCATTGGTAAATGGAATTTCGCTCGTCAATGGTATTGAAGTAAGAGTTGAGGTAAAGGATAATGTCACAACCGTTTATGTAGCCGGAGAACCCGTCGGGAATGGAATTTCACTGGTAAACGGGATCTCGCTTGTGAATGGTCTTCCGTTTGTCAACATGACTGATATTGTAGAAGGGGATGCACGTGTAAATGACGGAAATATTTTATCAATAAAGAATGGCTATATAACTGCCCTTAACGGTATATCTCTTGTTAACCAGGCAAATCCAAACGGAATCTCTCTTGTGAACGGGATCTCTCTGGTAAACGGAATTTCACTTGTCAATGGGATTGCAGTGAATGTTTCCGGAACATCAGTTACTGTAGGAGGAAATACAATAGGAAACGGAATTTCGCTTGTTAACGGTGCTGAATTGCTAAATATCAACGGTTTAGTAATAATAAACAGTGAGCATATTACTAATGGAATCTCTCTGGTTAACGGTGTTCCGGTTCAGATTGATAACGGTATTCCACGGATGAATGGCATTTCTCTTGTAAATGGCATTCCTTATAAAACAGGCGATGTTATAAAAACGGGTAACCTGATTATAGAATTTACTAATGGTAACTTCAGGGTATCAGAAATAACAGAGAACGGGATCTCACTTGTAAACGGGATTTCCCTTGTCAATGGAATATCACTGGTTAACGGGATATCGCTTGTTAACGGATTATCAATGGTAAACGGGATATCGCTGGTTAACGGTATTGCTGTAGAGGGTTCAGATGGTCAGATATCGGGCGTGGTTGATCTCAGAGGGATGAATTTCCTGGCAAGTACCAATGCAACAGGCAATTTGCCCAAGGTTAATGGAATATCACTTGTAAATGGTCTGCCTGGAGTCGACGGCAATGCTTTAAAAATTGCCTCAGATCCTACCAGCTCACTCTTCAATTCTCTTCCAAATGGCATTTCCCTCGTAAACGGAATATCTCTGGTTAACGGAACAGCAACTGTTAACGGAATATCTCTTGTCAACGGATTATCTCTTGTCAATTCTTCAACGGTAAGTGAAACAAGTAATTCAGGTGCAATATTTGTTTTTGATGCAACGGATATCCCCGCATCATCCACACAGCAATTGAATGTTCCTCTTAGCCCGATATGCTTTATCACAGGTACAACAGCAGGAAAACACTGGATTATTCCGGGTACTTTCCTCTCTGATAATTTCGATGTGACATATGGACTTGGAAAACTTACTGTTGAAAAGGCGGTTGTAGAGGTTGTTGCGAGAAATACAGGAAAAACATATAGCGATAAGGATCCTGAATTACAATATAGCATTACCGGGCTTGCAGGTTCTGATAAAGAAACAGGTTCTTTAACACGGAAACCGGGCGAGGATGTGGGTGTCTATAAAATACAACAGGGAAGTTTGAATGCAGGCGATAATTACAAAATAAATTATACTCCCGCCAATTTCACTATAGGCCAGAGAACACTTAATGTTACAGCTGCCGGCGTAGATAAGGAATATGATGGATTAAAAGAAGCTGAAGTAGTTCTTTCCGATAACAGAATCGCAGGAGATATACTCCAGTTATCTTATTCTTCCGCTTCATTTTCAGATAGAAATGCCGGTGACAGCAAAAAAGTTACTGTTTCAGGACTCAGTATTACCGGAACCGATGCCGGGAATTACAAACTCAGTACTGACCTTGTTACAACGAATGCAAAAATAAAAGTTAAGAACATCAACGTTACCGCTGTAACTGACACCAAGGTATATGATGCTACAACCATTTCAGCGGCCAGACCAATAGTTGATCCGTTAATGATTGGAGATGTTGCCACATCAGCTATACAGGCATTTGATAATAAGAATGCCGGTAGAGGGAAAACACTTATCCCCGCTGCAGTGGCAATTAATGACGGGAACAACGGACTAAACTATAATATCAGATATGTAAGTAACTATACCGGCGTAATTACCGCTAAGGCTCTGACGGTAACACCAGCCAATCCGGTTCTTTACATCAATGAGGGAGATCCGCTTCCTGTAATTACTTTTACTTATTCAGGCGCACTAGCTATCGATAATATTGCCTGTTCAGTTTCAGTGTTACGTGACATAGACAATGTTCCATATGATATTAACTCATCTGAATCTGCCGGAAAGTATACCACTAAACCTGTACTCTGCAATAGTAATTATACATTTGCCGGTATAACTTCAGGAACATTATATGTGAACCCGTCAGGTCCCGGAACCCATCCTGTGAAGCCGGTTCTGAATTGCGTACTGAAAATGTTCGATGGCCCCGGACTAAACTATGTTGCCAACTTTGAGTATAAAAATGACAATCCTACTGATATATATATCCCGATCGGTGTGAATAACCAGCTTCTTGGAAATTACCAGGAAATTGAGCCGCAGCCTGTATTATTTAAATCGGGCGGTGGAGTTTTCAGCGTAAATTTTGACGGGAATAAGTTGTCATGGACAATATCAAGCAGGGAAGAAGATCATACAGCATCAATGGCTGCAAACGCAAATTCAAATTCAACAAAGTGCGGGTCGCAGTCAAAATCTGCAGTTGCTGTCACTGCCCCTGATGTTATCAAGGTATCGGAATCACTTCCTGTCAACCTGGTTGCTTATCCTAATCCTGTGACCGATAAAGTTAATATTTCAATGAAAGGAATCGAAGCTTATGAGATGATCAGGGTTTATGACTACTCAGGTAAGTCTCAGCCGGTTAAATCTACGATCGTCAATCAGGATCTTGTCGAAATTGATATGTCAGGATTATCACCTGGTACATATTTCATCAATGTTGTGATTAATTTAAACACAAAGATATTTACAGTTATCAAGCGTTAATTTAAAAAGTGATGATCAGGTAATTTATTTGAGAAAAAGGGAGTCTTGTAAAGGCTCCCCTTTTTCAAACCTGTAATAGCCCCCAGAACAGTTCCAGTGAAGAATATTTGTAAGGTACTGCAACGCATTAATGACTAAAAGCATCAATGGAACAAATTTTAATAATCAGACAAGCCTCTTTTCAAGCTGTAAGTTTCTCATGAAAAATTTCTTTTGATTTAAGTGCTTTCACTTCAGCCTAAAGAACTTCACGATTCGTGAATCAATGAGGTTGTCCAAATCCGGAACAACAGGCATCTGGATTATTTATCGGAATATCCGTATAGATAGTTGAAAGTCAGTTGCTCACTGACTCAAAAAATTCAAAAGGAACCTTTACAATCTCTGATATCTCTTTTCCAACCTCAAGCATATCAATGTCCTCCTTATCATGGTACCAGTTTATTGTAACGTTAAATCCGTTAAGCTTTAAACTGGATACAATTTTGCAAATATCGATAATTAGCTTAGCTGAAGAAGAGTTAAAGTACTCCAGATTGAAGACAAAATTTACAGGCTCGTTCCGGTCATTTGATTTTGTTAACTCTTGTCTGAAATCAATAAGCCATGAAATAATCCGGTCATAAAATTCCCTTACATCAGACGGTCGTGATTCTCCTGAAATCTTATAGATTTTTTTTTCAGGATCAAGTACCACTTCAGGTGTGGTGTTTGTCTTTTCAATAATAAGCTTACTGATCATATATATGAAATTATATTTATTTGAACATTTTGCAATACTGGATTGTATATAGTAAGTAACAAATAATTATATAAAAAGATCAAAGTTATTCAAATTAACATTCCCTTGAACATAAAAACACTAATAATAAAACCTTAAACCAGAACTGTTTCAGATTAAGATATAATTACTTCAGGTAAAATACTTTTTAATTCCGGATGAATGAGTGAACCAATTTTGAAAATGTTGATTAAGCTTTTTGCACTCATAAGCGATGCAAACTCAATCTCAGAAATTTCAGGTAGTGAAAGGGATATAGTAAAATTGTTTCTTCAGCGTCAGTTAAGCAGCGACCTGGTTGATAAATACATTGAAATTTATGATGCGTATCTTTCAGAGTACTACTCGCAACAGCTCGACAGGGGGAGCCTGAGAGATAAGAAGCGTACGACTCTGATTTCTGTACGAATTTTAGGGATATGTGAAAAGATAAATGATGAGTTAGATCTGAAACAGAAATTATACGTAGTTGTTCAACTTCTGGACTTCATTTTATTTGGTGCCGAAATAACCGAAAACGAGAAGGAATTCATAGAAACTGTTTCAGAGGCTCTTAATATTTCCGATACTGAATTTAAGAATATCAGGAATTTTATCCTGAAGAATGCAAGTGAGGTTCCGGAGAAAAATAAGGTGCTGATTATTGACGATAAAGACAAATCTGATGAGGAAGGTGTGAAGCATTTATATAGGAAAAACCTTAAGGATTCTCTATACGTGCTTTATTTATCCGTAACCAACACTTATATTCTCAGATATACCGGAAGTGTAGATCTCTTTCTTAACGGGCAGATTATTTTCCCCCGACAGACCTATACCTTAGATCACGGGTCCACTATCAGAGGTTCCGGGATGGAGGCAATATACTATAACGATATAACAAAAATATTCAGTGGTGAAAAAATAAAACTTGAGGTCACTCTTGATGCGAAGGATGTTTACCTGAGGTTCAGGAACAGTGAATATGGAATTCAGAGATTTAATTTTCATGAAGAATCCGGTAACCTGGTTGGTATTTTAGGAGGAAGTGGTGTTGGCAAGTCTACTCTAATGAGTGTATTGAGTGGAATAACAAGACCTAACAAGGGAGAAGTTCTCATTAATGGATATAATCTTTATTCTGAAAGAGACAGAAGCCATCTAAACGGTATTGTCGGGTTTGTACCGCAAGACGATCTTCTGATTGAAGAGCTTACAGTATATCAGAATCTCTATTACAGTGCAAAAATGTGTCTTGATAACCTTACTGAAGCCGGCCTTAAGGAGACATTGGATAAAACTTTAAAAGAACTGGATCTGGATGAAATAAGAAATCTGCGTGTTGGCAGCAGCCTCGATAAGGTAATTAGCGGTGGACAAAGAAAAAGGTTGAATATTGCTCTTGAACTTATCAGGGAACCAACTATACTTTTTGTTGATGAGCCTACTTCAGGCCTTTCTTCAGTTGATTCCGATACCGTAATGACTCTGCTTAAGGAGCAGGCTTTTAACGGAAAACTTGTAATCACAAATATTCATCAGCCAGGATCCGACCTTTATAAGATGTTCGATAAGATTATGATTATCGACAAGGGGGGTTACAAGATTTTCTACGGGAATCCTTCAGAAGCTGTGGTATATTTCAAGATAAAGTCGAGTCATGCTAATGCATGTGAAGATCAATGCGTTACCTGTGGCAATATCGAATCAGACCAACTGCTTAAGATTATAGAAGCAAAGGTAGTGAACGAGAATGGGAAACATACCAATATAAGGAAAGTAACTCCTCAGGAATGGGCTGACAGATTTAATGAGAGAATACTAAAAAAGGAACTTGATGCCCAACCTGTAAACCGTATTCTTCCGGAAACAAATAACAGGATCCCTGGTTTATTAAAGCAATCAGGAATTTACTTTATCCGTGACATTTTATCAAAACTGGCTAACCGGCAATATATTCTTATAAGTCTCCTTGGTTCACCATTGCTGGCTTTTCTTCTTGCATATTTTACAAAATATGCATCAGGGGATGAGTTCATATTCAGTAATAATGAGAATCTCCCGGCTTATCTTTTCATGAGTGTCATAACATCTCTGTTTCTCGGTCTGATAATAAGTGCTGAGGAAATTATTAGAGACAGAAAAATACTGAAGCGGGAGTCATTCCTTAATCTTAGCTGGTTCAGTTATCTTAATTCAAAAATCATGATAATGTTTTTAATATCAGCTATACAGACAATTTCATTTGTTCTCATAGGCAATTATATACTTGGCATTAAAGGGATGAATTTTTCTTACTGGCTTATATTTTTCACTACATCCTGTTTTGCAAATATGATGGGTTTAAACATATCATCAGCATTTAATTCGGTTGTTACAATTTATATTCTTATACCTTTCTTTATAATTCCTCAGTTATTATTCAGCGGTGTGCTGGTTAAGTTCGATAAGCTTCATCAGAGCAACCTGACTAAAAGTGAATTTGTACCTGTCCTCGGTGATGTCATGGCTGCACGTTGGGCATTTGAAGCACTTGCAGTTGAGCAGTTTAAAAACAATAAGTATGAAAGAAACTTTATTGAATACAATATTGAGAAGAGCCAGAACGACTGGTATACTAATTACCTTATTCCTGAATTAAAAAAGGACCTCTGGGAATGTCAGCACTTCAGAGATACTATTGGATACCAGGAACATATTGATAACAATTTTGCCAAGCTTATTTATTATATCGATAAACTTACACTGCTGGCAGGATTTGACGGAAACTCGGATGAATGGAAGACATCTTTGAATAGAGACCACTTCAATTCCGAAGTGGCGAAGAAAACTGCAATCTACCTTGACAGCTTAGCCGGTCATTTCAGATATCTTCGGAAAAAATACCTTACTCTGCTGGATTCAGTTTCATACTCTATCGTATCGGAGATAGGAAAGGAGGAATTAATAAAGCTCAAAGAAAATTATGTTAATACAAGTCTGGAGGACCTCCTTCTTGGCCGGACTTCTATGCTTGATAAGACATATGAAACTGACACCAGGATAATTCAGAAATTTGAACCTGCCTATATGAAACCATATTCAAAATATGGTAGGACTCATTTCTATGCACCTTATAAACTTATTGGGAATATAAAAATAGATACTTTCTGGTTTAATATTTTTATTCTCTGGTTTGCAACATTGATCCTCTATATAGTACTATATTTTAATGGATTGCGAAAAGCACTGGGACTTTTTGAGAACCTCAGATTTAAAAAATCAAACTGAATAACAAGTATTTAAATCCTTTATTCTTCTCTCAGTCTGGACCTTAAATCTTCCCAAAATGGATTTTGTAAGCCAGGTTGTGCTTTTTATAGTATCCCCAGGTATTCTAATGAGGCTTTGTCTGTTTCTCCGGTTCCTTCAGGTTAGCTCGATTACTTTAACTTCAAATCTATTAGGCGAATACCTGGCCAGCCGACATTCCGATTTACCTGGTTTATTTATCATGCCATCTTTACCGGAGAGATCATTTAATGATCATATGAAGTGTTTTTTAAGAAACTGTAATGCATTCTTCCATACTATCTGATCTGTAATTCCTCTGATCATATCTTCAGTTGCTCCTCTTAAGAATTCTTCAGAATCTCTTCTTTTCATTAATCCTTCAAAGAGCATTATATCTAGTTTAGGGAAATATTTTGCGTTGGGATAGGCTTTTATCGGGGTAATCCTTCCATCATAATCAGACCCTATGCAAATATTGTCCCAAATTTTAATGTCGTCATTTGCCCTTTTATAAATTGTACCCGCAACGTGTATAATTTCTTCTATAAGCGGTTCTATCCATATTTCGCGTTTCCTATGCGGCAATCTGAACCTGGATTTCTTCTTCAGAGTTTTAAGTGTCTTCCTTCCCATCATTATCCTTTCGTCGAGACAAAGTCCTATTAATCCGCCTGAATCATGAATTAAAAGAATCTCTTCATCAGATATAAAGACATCCCACGGATTGAATGTCTGGCTGTTTTCGTACCTGGCATCAGCATACTCATGAACTATATCGCTGGAACCTAGAATTTCAGATTGTGAAAAGTCTTTCCAGCCGTTAACTCCGGTATGGCTCACAATAACTGGGATCGTTTCACCTGTTAACAGTTTCCGGCGAGGCAGATATGTGTAATAAAACCATCTCCGGACATTAATACTCATGTGTGCCACATCGATTAATATCCTTTTACCGTTACTCGTTGAAAGTAACTCATCTACAACCAGACTGCCCAGGGTTTCAATGCCATTATTAATTCCGGTTTTCTGATCAAATATTTTTCCTAAATTTTCCCATAGACTCACGGCATGACCTCCAAGCTGGTTCCAGAAAAAATGACATAAGGATATATAAAATGGACAAACAGGACCATCCTTGTCAGAACTCAGATTTTTAAGTATTGCAATATTTTTACTTATCCTTAGATATAGTTGAGAAAAATTCAAAGTAAGGGTATTTTTCTGTCCTGTCCCGAGAGAATGCCCCCCTTCTATAGTTAGAATTACTGCAATTGTATCGTCGGTGGCAGAGCTGAATTTAGAATCCTCATTAAGATTCAGGAAATTTTTAAGATCATTAAAGTTACTAACCAGCCTGAATTTATACTCCTTCGTTCTGAACAAGCTCAATCTCACCTTCCTGCTTCTGGGAGAATTATCTAAAAATTTAAATTCTTCAATTAGATCATCAAAGTAATAATGATCATAGTCCTGTATCTCATCCGCTCGAGGTTTTGGTATATTGAAAATAACACGAGCCATAGCATCTGATAAATCTCCTGCTCCGAGTCCAAATTTGTTAAAGTACATGAAGCCCTGTTCAATGGGGTATAATGTCAAAAAAAGCACCCTTGTTCCGCCCTTTACCAGTTTTGTTAAATCACCCTGGGAGGGGAAAAACAAGTGGCGATGTTGTTTCCACACATTCTGTTTCATTTTATAATGGTTATGTCTATACCACCTGTTCCATCTTACTTCATTATAAGGTATAAAGGTTGAATGACAATGCAGGTCTGCAATTTTTGTTTTCATAATCTGATGAATTTATTGTTTATAAAGCACATCTCTAAAGAAAATTAATCAGTTTAATTATATGACATGAAAACGCTTATATAACCAATAATTAAATGATTCCTTTGACCTTGTTACATTCTTTATAACTTTCTGACTGTATTGTTCTTAAAAACAAAAATATTTCATCTAAGAAATAGTTTGCAGAAACTACTCTCTTTAAGATTACTAAAGTTAATTAATTATAAGCCTGAATCCAAAAAATGTTTAGAATCTTACTCAAACTTCTAAATATTCCAGACTACGACCGCGCAGGATTTTACCAATAATTTTTCTTTCTGTCATCCTATTAACTTCCGTACTCAATCTACTCAAAACAAGCCGATTCCTCAACCAATATTGCTTAACAGGCAATTTTTGAAATGTTACCCTGTAGGGAGAGGATAGCCAGTTGTAGAACAGATGGCTATTACGTGCTGATCTCCGGACCGGATCGTCTCAGAATTCCGACTCGGAAGGCAATACAATAAAGGACCCTGAACTAATTGAATTATACCGCACCTACCGCTTGCTAAAAAAAAGTTGAATTGTAAATGAAAATATCATAAATTTGATAGTGGCCAGGATAGTTCCTATTTATCTGGACATAAGACTATCAGCTGGTCCATTTTTAAAATTATAATACTCTGTATAAAATGATATCCCTCCCCGGATATAAGATAAGGCAGAAAATATATGAGAGTAATAATTCTATGGTTTTTCGTGCCTCTAAAGAGAATTCGGATAAGAATGTTGTAATAAAGATACTTAAGGAAGAATACCCTGATCCGGAGAAGATAATGCGATTTAAGAAAGAGTATGAAAATCTGAAAGAGATAAATCTGGATGGGATTATTAAGGTATATAGCATAGAGAAATTTAGTAACAGATGGGCTTTGGTTTCTGAAGACTTCGGGGCTGAATCATTAAAAAATATAATGCAGGTAAGTAAACTCTCAGTCCTTGATTTTCTTAAACTATCCGTTTCAGTTACCGATACAATGTGCCAGCTTTCAAAACTGAACATCATTCACAATAAAATAAATCCAACAAATATTGTCTGGAATCAGGAAACCGGTCAGGTTAAGCTGATCGATTTCGGGAGTTCAACTATTCTTCGTAGAGAAATTGCAGCAATTCAAAATCCTGACGAGTTTGAGGGGCTCCTGAGTTATATTTCACCTGAACAAACCGGAAGAATGAACCGAATGGTTGATTACAGAACGGATATGTATTCATTAGGGATTACTTTTTATGAACTTATTGCAGGCCACCTGCCTTTTCCATCCTCTGATGCGATGGAAATAATCCACTCCCATCTTGCAAGGAATCCTGTTCATCCTCACCTACTCAGATCAGTGCTACCGGGTGAAAAAGCTGATGATTATATCATTTTATCGAAGATTATACTAAAATTAATGTCAAAGACCGCTGAAGACAGATATTTATCATTTTTTGGTTTGAGAAGCGATCTTAAGAGATGTTTGGAATATTTAGAAAATAATCATTCTCTTTCAGGGCTTGACTTCAATCCAGGGGAGAATGATTTCTCGGATAAATTCCATATACCCCAGAAGCTGTACGGAAGGGAAATCGAGACTAAGATACTGCTCGATGCATTTAACCGTGTAACCGATATTTTAGGTTGTGGACAGGGAGGGGAGATGATAATAGTATCGGGGTACACCGGTATTGGAAAATCAGCCTTAGTAAATGAAATTCATATCCCAATTGTAGAAAAGAAGGGATTATTTGTTTCAGGGAAATTTGACAAGTTCAAACATAATATTCCATATTCAGCGATGGTAATGGCCTTTCAGGACCTGGTAAGACAGATTCTTATGGGAAGTGAAGCACAGATCAATCACTGGAAGTCAAAGATCCTTGAGGCTGTAGGTCCTAATGGACAGGTTATTATAGATGTAATACCTGAAGTAGAAAGAATAATTGGAAAGCAGCCATCTGTACCTGATCTTCCTTCCAGGGAAACACAAAACAGATTTTATTTGTATTTCCAGAATTTCATTGAAACTTTTGCAGATGCTAGTCATCCGCTTGCTCTATTTCTTGATGATCTTCAATGGGCAGATATTCCATCTCTGAAGCTTCTTGAGAGACTTATTCTCGATCTCAAAGCAAGATACCTTCTGATAATTGGAGCTTACAGGGATAATGAAGTGGATTCATTGCATCCCCTGATTCAGACTCTTGACAAACTAAGGAGGGAAAATATAGTTATTAATTATATAACCTTACATCCGCTTGATTCAATACAGATTAGCCATATCATTTCTGATTCGCTCAGATGCAATATTAATGATTCTGAAATCATAGTGAAGATATGCCTTGAGAAAACAAACGGCAACCCGTTTTTCCTAATCCAGTTTCTTGTCTCTCTTGCTGAAAAAAATCTGATCAGGTTCAATGCAGAAAATTTAAGATGGGAATGGGATGAGGAGGCAATAAAATACACCGATATCACTACTAATGTTGTGGACCTGATGACCAGCAAGATACAGATGATGTCGGAAAAGGCGATCAGGATTCTGAAATTAGCATCCTGCATAGGGACTAGTTTCGATCTGGAAACACTGTCAATTATTAATGAAAAATCTCTCGAGGAGACAGCAGGCGAGCTGAATGAAGCACTTGAGAGCGGACTTATCCAGCCTATAGGAAAGGGCTACAGGCTTGCCGGCTATCTTGATATGCTGGCAGACCAAAATTATTTTGAAAGGAAGAAACATGAAATACCATATAAATTCCTTCACGATCGTGTTCATCAGGCGGTTGGATCACTTATGGGTGGCAACTTTAAAGAAATACATCATCAAGTAGGCATGCTTCTTCTCCAGAAATTGCCTGAAGAGGAACGAGAGGAGCGAATATTCGATATCACAAACCTCCTGAACACTGGGGTTGATCTGATTCATGAGGAAAAAGAGAAAACGAGGCTTGCTGTTCTTAATCTGCAGGCAGGAAGGAAGGCAAAAACAGCAACAGCGTATGAAACAGCCTATCAATATTTCAATACCGGTCTGGCACTTATTGGCAACGATGCCTGGAATCGTGATTACAATCTCACACTCGATTTAAATATAGAGGGTGCAGAAGCAGCACATCTTACTGGAAACTTTGACAAAACCGATGAAATTGCCAGGGAGATTAAAAACCATGCAAAGTCTTTGCTCGACAAAATAAAAATAAATGAAATAGTTATTCAGTCGTATATGTCGAGAGACAGATTAGATGAGAGTATTGCTCTCGCAATTGAGATATTAAAACAGCTTGGGGTACATTTAAATCAGAAACCGGGGAGGCTGAGTGTTATTTTAAATATCTACTATCTGCGGCTTATTCTGTTTTCAAAAAAGATGCAGGACCTTAAGAATTTGCCGATAATGACAGATCCCTATAAACTGGCTGCAATGCGTATGCTGATGAACGCTGCAAGCTCTGCATACTACAGTAACATTCTTTTGTCCATAACCATTGCAGTCAAAATGATCCGGCTTTCGGTCAGGTATGGGAATTCATCTTTTTCTTCATTCGGATACCAGTTATATGGCATAATACTGCAGAGTATTGTCGGTCAAATATTGAAAGGGTACCGTTTTGGTGAATTTTCACTTGAAATTCTAAACAAATTCGATGCAAAAGAATATCAGTCCAGGATTAACTTCATCTTTAATGTATTTATAAGGCACTGGAAGGATAAACTTAGCGATACAGTTGAACCTTTCAGGGACTCATTCCAGCGAGGTCTCGAAACAGGTGATTATGAATTCGGATGCCTGAGTTCGGCATATGTGGGGATACATGCATTCCATAGCGGTGAAAGAATACAGGTTGCTGAAGAGGAAATGAACAGGAGCGTGAAAATTGCCGCTAAACTTAAACAAGAAGTTATAATGATTGGCCTCAAATGCAACAGGCAGGTTGCTCTTAACCTCATGGGCAGATCAAATTACAGGACATTGCTTATGGGAGAAAGTTATAATGAAAAAGAGATGAGGCCTTATCTGATTATGAAAAAAAACATGTCTGATCTGGGCTCACTCTGCTCTATTAAAGCTCTGCTTATAGTCATGTTTAATGAGAGCAAAGGAAATGTTTCCCTGGCTCTCGAATCCGAAAAATATAAGTCTCATACTATTGGATTGATCTACAGGATTCTGATTTTCTTTTATTCTTCATTCATCTACCTTGCAAACCTGGAAGATGCTTCTATAACAATGCGTCTGCTCTACCTTAACAGGGTCTCAAAGAACCAGAAACAATTGCTGAAATGGGCAAAATATGCCCCGGAGAATTTGATGCATAAGTGGTACCTTGTTGAAGCAGAAAGATATAAAAATCGCGGGAAGTATATTAAAGCTATGAAGAATTATGATCTGGCAATTTCTCTCGCAAAAAAAAGCGGATATATCCAGGAAGAGGCTCTTGCCAATGAGATGACGGCAATGTATAATTTATCACTTGGAAATGAAAGAATAGCTTTTGCATATATGCGGGAAGCCCACTATTTATATTCCCTCTGGGGTGCCCATGCAAAAATAGATCAGATTAATGAAAACTACCCGGAACTTTTATTTGTTTCACCTGAGAAATCCTGGAAAAAAGATTCAAATTCCAATCTTTTCCAGGCAACCTCTGTGAATTTCCCCGAAGGACTCGACCTTGAGACAGTACAGAAAGCCTCCCAGGCTATATCAGGAGAAATACATATGGATAAGCTTCTTAAAAAACTGATGCATATTGTAATAGCAAATGCAGGAGCTCAGAGAGGATACTTCCTTATGAAAACAGAAGAAGGATTGTTCATTGAAGGGGAAGCCGTGGCTGGAGATGAGCAAGTTATTGTCCTTCAGCATGTACACTATTCCGAAAGTCCTGATGTAGCACAGGTTATTATTAATTATGTACTCAGGACAAATAAAACTATCGTACTCGATGATGCTGCGGATCATGGAAACTTCAAAACTAACGAATATAT
>Ga0208980_10000594_pt1 | contig 20780 bp, 20 predicted proteins | sample WetSurMetagenome_3_FD_187993 | JGI IMG/M metagenome (GOLD analysis project Ga0208980, IMG submission 187993) | Wetland microbial communities from Twitchell Island in the Sacramento Delta, sample from surface sediment Aug2011 Site A1 Bulk (version 2) | ecosystem: Environmental > Aquatic > Marine... | reverse complement strand
GCGAACGGCGCACGGAGCGGCATCGGACGGCGGGGGCGGCATTATGGCACAGGGGTGGCGCCTGGCAGCCCGCGACACAGGCATAGGCCGTCCAGTCCTACGTGCCGGCAGGGATGCCGCGCGCGAGCCCCCAGGGATGGGTTCACGGCGTGTCCGAGCGGACCACGGGTGTCCCGCGCCGATCTGGAGCCAGCAATGGCGAGTCAGGGCTTCGCCGGTCGTCACACGCTCGCATACCGCGAGCGGTCGCCGACCCAGCGCCGGATGAGCGGGTCGACGCGCTCGGGGTAGCGGCTCAGGATCAGGTCGGCGGCGCGCTGCACCCGCGGGACCATCGGCTGGTCGCGCAGCAGGTCCGCGATGCGAAACGCCATGTCGCCGGTCTGCCGCGTGCCGAGCACCTCGCCGGGGCCTCGCAGCTCGAGGTCCTTCTGCGCGATGACGAAACCGTCGGTCGTCTCGCGCATCACGGCGAGACGCTCGCGCGCGCCCTCGCCGAGCGGCGCGTGGTAGAGCAGCACGCAGTGGCTCTCGACCGCGCCGCGGCCGACCCGGCCGCGCAGCTGGTGCAGCTGGGCGAGCCCGAGGCGCTCGGGGTTCTCGATGACCATCAGGCTCGCGTTGGGCACGTCGACGCCGACCTCGATCACCGTGGTCGCGACCAGCAGGTCGATGCCGCCCGACTTGAAGCCCGCCATGAGCTCTTCCTTCTCGGCCGGCTTGAGCCGGCCGTGGATCAGGCCGACGCGCAGCTCCGGCGCCGCCTCGACGAGCACCGCCGCCGCGTCCTCCGCGGCCTGGCACTGCAGAGCCTCGGATTCCTCGATCAGCGTGCACACCCAGTAGGCCTGGCGGCCCGCCGCACAGGCCTCGCGGATGCGTGCGACCACCTCGTCGCGGCGACCGTCGGCGATCGCCACGGTACGAACCGGGGTGCGGCCCGGCGGCAGCTCGTCGATGACCGACAGGTCCAGGTCGGCGTAGGCCGTCATCGCCAGCGTGCGCGGGATCGGCGTCGCGGTCATGACGAGCTGGTGCGGCACGCGGCCGCGCCGCGCACCCTTGTCGTGCAGCGCGAGACGCTGGTGGACGCCGAAGCGGTGCTGCTCGTCGACGACGACGAGGCCGAGCGAGGCGAAGCTGACGCCTTCCTGAAACAGGGCCTGGGTACCCGCCACGACCTGGGCGCTGCCCGTCTCCATCGCCTCCAGCACCGCGCGCCGCGCCGCCGCGCGCAGCCGCCCGGTCAGACCGTGCACCGCCACGCCGAGCGGCGCGAGCCAGTCGGTGAAGTTGCGCAGGTGCTGCTCGGCGAGCAGCTCAGTCGGTGCCATCAGGGCCACCTGCTGACCGGCCTCGACCGCGCGCAGCGCCGCGAGCGCGGCGACCACGGTCTTGCCCGAGCCGACGTCGCCCTGCACCAGCCGTAGCATCGGGTGCTCGCTATCGAGGTCCGTCGCGATCTCGCGCCAGACACGCTCCTGCGCGCCGGTGAGCCGGAACGGCAGGGACTCGAGCAGACGAGGTACGAGCGGCCCGCCGGGCGCGAGCTGCGGCGCCGGGCGCTGGCGCTGGCGCGCCCGCAGGCGGCGCAGGCCGAGCTGGTGGGCGAGCAGCTCCTCGAAGGCGAGACGGCGCTGGGCCGGGTGGCTGCCCGCCTGCAGCTGGTCGATCGGGGCGTCCGGCGGCGGTCGGTGCAGGTAGCGCAGGGCCTCCGCCAGGCGCGGCAGGCGCAGCGACTCGAGCAGCTCGACCGGCAGCCACTCGGCGAGCCCCTCGCCTGCGGCGCCGATCCGGTCGAGGGCCGCCGTGGTCAGGCGCCGCCAGGTCGGCTGCTGCACGCCCTCGGTGCTGGGATAGATGGGCGTCAGCGTCTCCTCGACGGCACCTGCGTCGGCCTCCCCCACGCGCCGGTACTCGGGGTGGACCATCTCGAGCTGGAACGGCCCGGCGCGGACCTCGCCGAAGCAGCGCAGCCGCACGCCGCGCACCAGGGCCTGCTGCTGAGCCCCGCTGAAGTGGAAGAAGCGCAGGATGATCCCGCCGGTGCCGTCGGCGACGTGGACCAGCAGCGAGCGCCGCCGGCCGAACTTCAGCTCGGCGTGGTCGATCTCGCCCTCGATCACCGCCTGGTCGCCGGCGCGCAGGCCGCCGATCGGCACCACGCGGGTCCGGTCCTGGTAGCGCAGCGGCAGGTGGAACAGGACGTCCTGGATCGAGCGGATGCCGATCCGGCCGACCCGCTCGGCAATGCTCGGGCCGACGCCGCGCAGCGCCGAGACCGGCAGGTGCTCCAGTGCCTCGCCAGTGGTTGCCGTCGTCACCCGTTCCACGCCCTCGACCCCGGGTGCGAGAATACGCGGCAAATTTTCGGATGGGCAGCACGTGTACCAGCGCACCCTGAGCATCGCCAGCCGCGGGCGGGGCAGCCACGAGATCACCCGTGAGGTGGCGGCGGCGGTGCGCGAGTCCGGCGTGGCCACCGGCCTGTGCCACGTCTTCTGCCACCACACGAGCGCCTCGCTGATCCTCTGCGAGAACGCCGACCCGACCGTGCGCCGCGACCTCGAGGCCTTCATGACACGCCTCGTCCCCGACGGCGATCGCCTGTTCGAGCACACCGACGAAGGGACCGACGACATGCCGGCGCACGTGCGCACGATCCTCACCGACGTCGATCTCACCGTTCCGGTGACCCGCGGCGAGCTCGCCCTCGGCACCTGGCAGGGCATCTACCTCTGGGAGCACCGGCGCCACGGCTCGTCCCGGCGTGTCACCGTCACGGTGCAGGGCGAGGGCCGGCCAGCATGAGCGCGCGCGTCCCGCAGCTCGTCCTCGCCCTGATCGCCGTGCTCGCCGCGTCGGCGGCGAGCGCCGCCCTATGGGCCTGGCTCGGCCGGCCGATCGCCCTGCCCGACGCGCCGGGCGGCAAGCTCGAGTGCCTCTCCTATTCGCCCTACAAGGGCAGCCAGACGCCGTTCGACAAGACTTTCGTCGCGCCGCGCGCCCAGATCGACGAGGACCTCGGCAGGCTCGCGCCGACGACGCACTGCGTCAGGACCTACAGCTCGGCGCAGGGCCTCGATGCCGTCGCCGACCTCGCCCCGCGCCACGACCTCGACGTGCTGCTCGGCATCTGGATCGCGCGGGAGCCGAAGGACAATGCCAAGGAGATCGAGGCCGGGCTGCGTGCCGCGCAGGCCCACCCCGAGCGCGTGCGCGCGATCGTGGTCGGCAACGAGACGCTGCTGCGCCGCGAGCTGACGGCCGCGCAGCTGATCGACGAGATCCGGAAGGTCCGCGCGCGGACCAGCCTGCCGCTCACCTACGCCGACGTCTGGGAGTTCTGGCTCAAGAACCCCGAGGTCGCCGAGCACGTCGACTTCGTCACGGTGCACATCCTCCCCTATTGGGAGGACTACCCCGTCTCGATCGACGGCAGCCTCGCGCACGTCCAGGACGTCCTCGACCGGGTGAAGGCCGCGTTCCCGGGCAAGCCGATCCTGATCGGCGAGACCGGCTGGCCGAGCGAGGGGCGCAGCCGCGAGACCGCCGTGCCCGGACGCGTCAACCAGGCGCGGTTCGTCCGCGAGTTCGTGCAGCTCGCGCAACGCAACGGCGTCCGCTACAACCTGATCGAGGCGCTCGACCAGCCGTGGAAGCGTGCGCTCGAGGGCACCGTCGGCGGCTTCTGGGGGCTGCTCGACGAAGGCCGCGCGGTGAAGTGGCCGCTGGTCGGACCGGTGAGCGAGTACCCCCACTGGCCGCGGCACGCCGTCCTCGCCGGGCTCCTCGCGCTCGTGACGGTGGGCTGGGGCCTCGCCGCCGGCACCGCCCTGCGCCTGCCGCAGTGGCTCGCGCTCGCGCTGGTCGGCGCGGTGCAGGGCAACGCCCTGGTGCTGCAGTGGCGGCTGGCGGAGACCGCCAGCAAGCACGCGCTCGAGTGGGGCTTCTATCTCGCGCTGATGATCGCGAGCGCGGTGACCTGGCTGTCGCTCGCCGCGCGCGTCGCCACGCCGTCGGGCGCTTGGGCGACCGCGGTGCCCGCATCGCTGGAATCGGTGCGCGGCTGGCTGAAGCGGCCGAGGATCGCGCCGCTCGACCCCGCGCTCGCGCTCGGGATCGCGCACGGGCTGCTGGGGATCGCGACGACCGTGATCGCGGTGACCCTGGTCTTCGACCCGCGCTACCGGGACTTCCCGATCGCCATCGTCCTGCCGGCGGCGTTGGCCCTGCTCGCGCGGGTGTCGTTCGGCGGGAGGCCGGCGCCATCGCGTCGACCGATGGAACGCGCGCTCGCGTGGGTGATGCTGGCCTGCGTGCCCGCGGGCCTCGTGATCGAACAGTGGGTGAACGTCGAGGCGATCGCCTGGGCGGTCACCCTCGCCCTGATGGCGTGGCCGTGGCTGCGGGAGGGCCGCGCACGATAGTCAGCAGCGCCAGCACGATCGCCGGCGCGGACCAGGTCGCGTTGTAGAGGATGAGGCCTGCAGCGGCGACGGGCGTGACGATCCAGGCCAGGCGCCGCGCCCAGGGCCCTTCCAGGAAAAAGCCGACGACGGCGAGGGCGAGCGCGATCACGCCGGGCACCCCGAAATGGAACGGCAGCACCAGCGCCTCGCGCGGCAGACACCACCAGGGTGCGCCCGGCGCGGAGCAGGCGATGCCGATGGCCTGCGGCTCTATCAGCTGGAAACGCACCAGCACCGCGAGCGCCATGACGCCGACGGCGACGGCCAGAAAACGCAGGGGCAGCGCGCTGGTCACCGGTCGCCGAGCCTCGTCACTCGCCCAGTTCCATGACGGCGTCCATCTCCACCGCCGCACCGCGCGGCAGGGCGGCGACGCCGATGGCCGCACGCGCCGGGTAGGGCTCGCGGAAGTAGCCCGCCATCACGCTGTTCACCACCGGGAAATTGGCGAGGTCCGTCAGAAACACGTTGAGCTTCACCACGTCGGCGAGGCCGCCGCCGGCGGCACGGGCCACTGCCTGAAGATTGTCGAACACGCGGCGGATCTGCGCCTCGACGTCGCCGTCCACCAGCTCCATCGTCAGCGGGTCCAGGGGGATCTGCCCGGACAGATAAACCGTCCGGCCGACCCTGACCGCCTGCGAGTAGGTGCCGATCGCCTGTGGCGCCTGGTCGGTGCGAATGATCTCGCGCGGCATCGAAAGCTCCTCGGGGTGGAATCGGGCTGGCATTCTGCCACGCGGCCTCAGCCGATGACGCGCGCGATCCGCATCACCGCGGGCACGAGGCGCAGCCGCCGCAGGATGCGGGCGAGGTGCTGGCGGCCGCGCACGTTGACGACGAAACGCAGCGTGCTGGTCAGACCGTCACGCTCCTCGCTGCGCACGCTCTCGATGTTGGAGCCCTGCTCGGCGATGGCCGACGCCACGGTGGCGAGGACGCCGCGCAGATTGCCGGCCTCCACCTTGATCTCGGTCGTGAACTCGCCCTCGACACCGTCAGCCCAGCGCACGTCCAGCCAGGTGTTGCCACCGTGGCGGAACTCGCCGAGGTTGTGGCAGGACTGGTGGTGGACGACCAGCCCCTTGCCGCGGTTGAACAGGGCGATGACCGGGTCGCCGGGGATCGGCCGGCAGCACTTGGCGAACTTCACGACCATGCCCTCGGTGCCCCGGATCGCCAGCGGACTGGCCGGCCTGTCGCCGCTGACCAAGGCGCGCTCGCCGTCGCCACCGACCAGCCGGAGGGCGACCAGCAGCGGCATGCGGTTGCCGAGCCCAATCTCCTCGTATAGCTCGTCGCGCGACCGCAGGTTGAGCTGCGCGAGCGTCACGGCGAGCTCCTCTTCCGGAATCGTCGCCAGCACCCGGCCGTGATTCTCCAGCTCCTTCTCCAGCAGCCGGCGGCCCAGCTCGACGGCCTCGCGCTGCTGCAACTGCTTGAGGAAGGCGCGGATGTTCGCGCGCGCCTTGCTGGTGACGACGAAGTCGAGCCACGCCGGGTTGGGATGCGCGGCCGGTGCGGTGACGATCTCGACCGTCTGACCGCTGCGCAGCCGGCTGTGCAGCGGCGCGAAGCGCCGGTCGATCCGCGCCCCCACGCAGTGGTTGCCGACGTCGGTGTGCACCGCGTAGGCAAAGTCGATGACGGTCGCCTGCTTGGGCAGCACCAGGATCTGGCCGCGCGGCGTGAACACGTAGACCTCGTCGGGGAAGAGGTCGAGCTTGACGTGCTCGAGAAACTCCACCGAGTTCCCCGACCCCTTCTGCAGGTCGAGCAGGTGCTGCAGCCACTCCGAGGCGAGCTGCACCGGCGAGGTGTCCGCCTCGCGGGACTTGTACTGCCAGTGCGCGGCGATGCCGGACTCGGCGATGCGGTGCATCTCCTCGGTGCGGATCTGGATCTCGATCGGCATGCCGTGCGGTCCGAACAGCACGGTGTGCAGGGCCTGATAGCCGTTCGGCTTGGGCAGCGCGATGTAGTCCTTGAAGCGCCCCGGCACGGGCTTGTAGAGGTTGTGCGCGACGCCCAGCGCGCGGTAGCAGGAGTCCACGCTGCCGACGACGATGCGGAACCCGAAGACGTCGGCGATCTCCGACAACGGCAGGCGCTTCTCGCGGATCTTGCGATAGATGCTGAACAGGTGCTTCTCGCGGCCGTAGACCTTGGCGTCCAGGCCCTCCTGCAGCAGCCGCCCCCGGATCGCGTTCTCGACGCCGTTCAGCACCTCGCGACGGTTGCCGTGCAGGTCGCGCACGGCCCGGTCGAGCACGCGGTGGCGCCAGGGCCAGTACGCCACCATCGCCAGCTCCTCGAGCTCCAGCTTCATGCTGTTGATGCCCAGGCGATTGGCGATCGGGGCGTAGATCTCCAGCGTCTCGCGCGCGATGCGCCGCGCCTTCTCGCGCCGGATCGAGCCGATGGTCCGCATGTTGTGCAGCCGGTCGGCGAGCTTGATGAGGATGACCCGGATGTCGCGGGTCATCGCCAGCATCATCTTGCGGAAGCTGGCGGCCTGGACCTCGGCCTGGGAGCGGAAGTCGATCTGCGTGAGCTTGCTGACCCCGTCGACCAGCTCGGCGATCTCGGCGTCGAAGACCCGCACCACCTCGCCCTTCGGGATGCCGGTGTCCTCGATCACGTCATGGAGCAGGGCGGCCATGATGCCCTTGTAGTCCATGCGCATGTCCGCGAGGATCCGCGCCACCGCGAGCGGGTGGTAGATGTACGGCTCGCCCGACAGGCGCTTCTGGCCGTCGTGGGCCTCGGCGCCGTACATGAAGGCGCGGTAGACCTCCCGCACCTGGTCGGACGGCATGTAGGTGTCGAGCAGGCTGCAGAGGTCCGCGATCTTGTAGCGTGGCCCGTCCCGCGCCGTCGTCTTCACGGGCGCAGTTGAGCTCAGCGGGTCGAGCTGCGGGTGGATGCCAGCCAACGGGGTGTGGCGCGTGCCTCGCTACGGGTAGCCCGAGTGTAGCGGTCGGGAACTTGTGGTGCCACGCCCGGCGCGGCGGTCGGGCTCAGTCCTCGTCGGGCGCGGACAGGTCTTCGTTGACGATCGGCCCCATCTCCGCGCGCAGCGCCGCGGCGAGCTCCTCGTCGATCGAGACCTCTTTCTCTTCCGGTTCCTGCACCGTCTCGTAGGTCACCAGGCCGTCGGCGACCTCGCGCAGAGCGACCACCGTCGCCTTGTCGTTCTCCCAGGGCACCAGCGGGTCGACCCCGCGGGTCAGCTGCCGGGCGCGCTTGCAGGCCAGCAGGACGAGGTCGAAACGGTTGTCGACGCGGTCGAGGCAGTCTTCGACGGTGATACGGGCCATGGGCGAGGGTCACTCCAGGGGTTTTCGGGAATGCGAGCCGCGACAGCGGGTTGGCGATTCTAACGGAGCCGGCGGCCGGGACCAAGCCCGCGCCCGGCCCGGAGCTCCCGAGGGGTGCCTGTACGCACCCACCGATCAGGCCAGCAGCTCGAGGCCGACCAGCACGAGCACCGCGGCGAACACGCGCTTGAGTGCAACCACGGGCAGGGTGTGGGCGAGCCGCGCCCCGAGAGGCGCGGTCAGCACGCTCGCGAGGGCGACCCCGGCCAGGGCGGGCCAGTACAGGTAGCCGGTGCTGCCGGGCGGCAGCCCGGCGTCCCGCCAGCCCGCGACGGTGAAGCCGATGGCACCGGCCACGGCGATCGGGAAACCGCAGGCCGCGGAGGTCGCGACGGCGCGCCGGATGTCGACGCCGCACCAGGTGAGAAAGGGCACGGTCATCGACCCACCCCCGATCCCCACCAGGCCGGACAGGGTGCCGATCCCGGTGCCGACCGCCGCGAGGCCCGCCGACCCTGGCAGCACGCGACGCGCCTCCGCCCGTTCGCCCATCAGCATCTGCAGCGCCACGACGAGCGCGAACACGCCGACGACCCGCTGCAGCCAGGCCGTGGCCAGACGGTCGGCGATCGCCGCGCCGAGCCAGGCCCCGACGACGATGCCCGGCGCCAGGCGCGCGACGACCGGCCACAGCACCGCGCCGCGGCGGTGGTGGGCGCGGATCGAGGACAGCGACGTGGGGATTATCGTCGCGAGCGACGTCCCGACCGCCAGGTGCACAACCGTCGCCTCGTCGAAGCCGTGGGCGCGGAAGACCCACAGCAGCCCCGGCACGATCACGAGGCCGCCGCCCACGCCGAGCAGGCCGGCGAGAACCCCGGCGACCCCACCGAGCACGAGATACGCGAGCAGATCGGTCATGACCACGTTTGGCGGCGACGTCTGCGGCGGTTGAGGGGCCGCCGAGCGGATCGCTATAGTGCGCTGGCCAAGGCGGACGGCTCACCAAGGCCCGCCCGAGGGAAGCGTCAGATGAAGACTACCAGCGTTTGCATACTCGGCGGCACCGGCTTCGTCGGTCGCCATCTCGTGAACCGTCTCGCGGCCGAGGGCGTGCGCTGCCGCATTCTCACGCGCCGCCCGCACCGCCACCGCCACGTCGGCGTGGCGCGCGGCTCCACCCTGGTCGAGGCCAACGTGCACGACCGCGCCGAGCTGGTCCGCCAGTTCGCTGGCCAGGACGCCGTGATCAACCTGGTCGGCATACTCAACGAGGGCGGCGGCGAGAGCTTCCGCCACGCCCACTACGAGCTGCCGCTGTCCGTCTTAGCGGCCTGCCAGGCCGCCGGCGTCCCGCGGCTGCTGCACATGAGCGCGCTCAACGCCGACGCCCAGCGCGGGACCAGCGAGTACCTGAAGACCAAGGGCGCCGCCGAGGACTACCTGCACGCCAATGCCGGCACCGTCGCGGTCACGAGCTTCCGACCGTCGGTGATCTTCGGGCCCGACGACAGCTTCTTCAATCGCTTCGCCGCGCTGCTGCGGATCCCCGGCCCCTTCCCGCTCGCCTGTCCGAGCGCCCGCTTCGCGCCCGTCTACGTCGGCGACGTCGCCGAGGCCTTCGCGCGTTCCCTGGACGATCCGGCGACCTTCGACCAGCGCTACGACCTGTGCGGGCCGCGCGTGTTCACGCTGCGCGAGCTGGTCGATTACACCTTACAGGCGATGGGCGAGCGCAAGCCGATCCTGGAGCTGAACGACACCTTCTCGCGGCTGCAGGCGAAGGTGCTCGGCGTGCTGCCCGGCCGGCCGTTCACCATGGACAACTACCGGTCGATGCAGATGGACAGCGTGTGCGAGCACGACGGCCTGGGCCGCCTCGGGATCACGCCGACGGACGTCGACGTGGTCATTCCGTACGTCCTCGGCGGGATGACGCCGAAACAACGCCTGGACAGCCTGCGGCGGGCGCGCTAATTCGCCGCCTCGACTGCGCGCCAAGCGCAGCCCAGCTGCCCCGCGGGCCTTGCGCCAGGTGCAGCTCGCCGCTCGATGGATCATCCAGGATCCACTCGCTACCGCGCACATCCCTGTGCGCTGCTCGCTGCACCATGGCGCTGGCCCGCTCCTGCCGCGCTCCGGGCGGAGGTCGCACGCGACACGCGAGGACCGTAAGCGACACGGATGTCGCTTACGAGCCTACAGGGACGTATTCACGGCGTGTCCGAGCGGGTCGTGCGCGAGCTCCGGCCGTCTGCGGCAAGACCTTCCCAATGCGGGGTCTCGTTCCCCCTGCGGCAGCTCGGCAAGCTGCTCGACCGCGTCGTAGAAGGCCGGCAGATCACCCCCGACACACTGCAGCAGTTGACGGAATGCCGGCAGCTGCTCGCGGTAGGTGGCGATGGCCGCGAGCCGCGCGTTGTTGAGGGGTCGCGCCATCCAGTGATCGAACGCCGGCGCACCGCCCCAGGACGCCTTGAGCTCCGCGTAGCGGCCCCGCAGCTCGTCGAACAGCCGCTCCTTGCCCGCCTGCATGGCGGGCTCCGGCAGGCCGGCGGCGTAGAGCTCGACCAGCGCGGCGCGGGTCCCGAGCAGCAGGTCGACGAACGCGAGGCGGCGCTCCTGCGCCTGCCGCCAGCGCACCACGCCCTGCGGATCGCCGCGCTGCGTGAGCCAGCGCGCAACGCCTTCCTCCGCCACCGCCGTCGCGAAGGCCTCGTTGAAGGCACTGTCGCCCTGCGCGTAGACGCGCTGGTGCGCGAGCTCGTGGAACACGATCGCGGCCACGTCGTGGTCCGGCCAGCGAAGGACGCCGCCCGGCAGCGGGTCGTCGAACCAGCCGAGCGTCGAGTAGGCCGGCACCGGGTCCACCGTCACGTCGAGGCCCTCGGCCGCCAGGGTGCCCGCGTAGGCGTCGGCCTCGGCGCGGGCGAAATAGCCCCGATAGCTCGTGCAGCCGACGAGCGGGAAGCACCACGTCCGCGGCTCGAGCGAATACCGCGGCGTCGCGACGACGCTCCACACCACGGCGTCGTCGGTCGTCGGCACCACGCTGCGGTAGCTGCGGTTGTCCGGCAGCGCGAGCGCGTCGGTGGCGAAGTCGCGGATCTCGAGGACGAGCGCGAGCTGGTCGCGCGAGCTGGTGGCGGGGTCGGTCAAGAGAACGTCGATCGGCTGCCGCGACGCCATCAGGCTGAGATGGCCTTGCACGGCCTGGCCGTAGTAGCCGACGCCCTCGCAGCCGGCAAGCACCACCGCCGCGAGCGCGACGCCGGACCGAGCGCGCGGGTTGCGCATCGTCACAGGCGGTCGCTCAGGTCGCGAAACGCGAACCCCGACCAGGGGCGGTCGAGCCCCTTGGTGAGGCCGATCACCTTGAAGCGCTCGCCCATCTCGCCCGGCAGCGTCAGGGTCTTGGCGCCCTGGACCAGCGCGAGGTGGCGCACGACGTCTTCGGGATCGGACGCGCCGAGGAAGCGGTCGAGCCCCGTCGCGAGCAGGAAGCTGGCCTGGGTGGTGTATCCCGCCAGGGCGAGGCCCGCCGCCTGTGCGGCCAGCGCCACCGCGCTGAAGTCGACGCTCGCGGTGACGTCCTGCAGGCCCGGCCAGCGCAGCGGGTCGACGTGCACGCGGTGACGGTAGTGGCACAGCAGCGTGCCGGTGCTGCGTTCGGCACGATAGTAGTCGGCACGCGTGTAGCCGTAGTCGACGAGCAGCACGGCACCCGCCGCCAACGCCGCGCCAACCGCCTGCAGCCAAGGCCCCAGGCGCAGGTTGATCTCCGACCGGAAGCCGTCGGGCAGCGGGCCGACTGCGCGCTCCACTGACTGCACGGCATCGACGAGCCCCGCCGAGAACGGCTCGAGCCAGGCCTCGGCCAAGCCGTCCCCTGCCCCGATCACGCCCCCCTCCAGCACCTTCCCACCGGCGATGGCGAAGCGATGCACGGGCATGGCATCGAGCACCTCGTTGCCGATCATCACGCCGCGAAAGCCCTCGGGCAGACGATCGAGCCAGTGCACGCGCGCCGCCAGGTCCGGTGCCCGGCCGGCCAGCGTCGCACGCTGGCGCTCGCGCAGATCGGGGCTGAGCTCCAGGATGTGGTATCGGGGGGCGATACCCTGGCTCGCCAGCGCCTGGAGCAGATCCGCCGCGAGAACGCCCGACCCGGCCCCGAGCTCGAGCACGTCGCCCCCGCCCAGCGCCTCGAGCAGCTCCGCGCACTGCACCGCGAGACACTGCGCGAACAGCGGCGAGATCTCCGGTGCGGTCACGAAGTCCCCGGCCGCGCCGAGCTTGCGGGCCCCGGCGACGTAGTACCCGAGCCCGGGGGCGTAGAGGGCGAGCTCCATGAAGCGGTCGAACGGCAGCTGCCCGCCGGCCGCGGCGATCTCCTCGGCGATCAGTGCCTGCAGCCGCGCGCTGTGCGCCAGCGCGTCCGCCCCCGGCTCGGGCAGCGCATCGACGCGCGGGCGCTCCGGCCGGGTCGCACAGTTGGGAAAGGTGTCGGGCATGCGGGCGATTCGATTAGAGTGAGCGGAGTTTACACATCGACGCGTCGGTATCCGCTGCGGCCTCGGGCACTTCGGCCAGGAGGCGGAAAGCCGCCCGGAAATACGTCCTGTATTTACGGGCTACCGCGCACATCCCTGTGCGCTGCTTTCCCCCTCCTGGCCTCCGTGCCCACCATCTCGCCGCCGCGGCGCCTGGTGAAGTGGAGCGGGATCTGCCATGCACATCGAAGACAAGGTCGCACTCGTCACCGGCGGCGCCCAGCGCATCGGCGCGCAGATCGTGCGCACGCTGCACGCTGCGGGGATGAGGGTCGCGATCCACTACCACGCCTCGGCGGCGGCGGCCGAGCAGCTCGCCGGCGAGCTCGACGTCCTGCGGCCCGGCTCGGCCGTCACCGTGCGCGGCGACCTCGACGACCTGGGCTCGGCGCCCGGGCTGGTCGCGGCGGTCGAGGCGCGCTTCGGCCGGCTCGACGCCCTCGTGAACAACGCCTCGCGCTTCTACCCGACGCCCCTCGACACCGCCACCTCGGCGCAGTGGGACGAGCTCATGGGCAGCAACCTGCGCGCACCGTTCTTCCTCGCCCAGGCTGCGGCACCGCTGCTGCGCGCGGCCGGAGGCTGCATCGTCAACCTCGTCGACGTCCACGCGCAGCGGCCGCTCAAGGACCATCCGATCTACTGCATGGCGAAGGCCGCGAACGCGATGATGGTGATGTCCCTCGCGCGCGAGCTGGGGCCGGCGGTGCGCGTGAACGGCGTCGCACCCGGCGCGATCCTCTGGCCCGATCGCGAGCTGAGCGACGCCGCGAAGCAGGAGATCCTCGACCGCACCGCCCTCAAGCGGACGGGCGCGATGGAGGACGTGGCGAGGGCGGTGCTGTTCCTGGTCCGCGACGCGGACTACGTCACCGGCCAGGTCCTCGCCGTGGACGGCGGCCGCACCGTGCAGCAATGAGCTGCCCCGCACCCCCGCGTCCTCATCGCTAACAGGCCGCATCCCACTCGAGCGCGACCCGCCGCAGCGGCTGTGCGGTCTGGTCGAACTCCGCCCAGAGCGCCGCGTAGCTTTGGCCGAGCACCGGGTGCCGCTCGTCGGGCGCGACCTCGGCGAGCGGGCCGAGCACGAAGGCGTGGCGCTCGATCTCGTCGCGCGGCAGGTCCAGGTCGGGGCGGATGAGATCGCCGTAGGCGAGCAGGTCGATGTCGAGTGTCCGCGGGCAGAACTTGTCGCCGCCGCGCAGGCGCCCGTGCGCATCCTCGATCTCGCGCAGCCGCCGCTGCACCGCCTCGACCGGCCAGTCGGTCTCGGCCCCGACGACGAGGTTCAGGAAGGGCTCGCCGACGAAGCCGACGGCATCCGACTCGTACACCGCTGACAGGATCAACGGCCCGAACGCCTCGCGCAGCATGCGCACGCCGCCACGCAGGCTGCGTTCGCGCGCCTCGTTGCTGCCGAGACTGAGCCAGATGCGGGGCAACGCCGTCTGCTCAGTGGCGCTCGCCGCGCTCGATGATCACGCCGACCGCGTCGGCACCGCGCACGGCCCCGGCCTTGTTGAGGGTGATGCGGACCCAGCGCACCTGGAACTCGTCGCGGATGAGCTGCGCGCAACGTTCGGCCAGCGTCTCGACCAGCTGGAAGCTGCTGTCCCCGACGTACTGGATGAGCCGCTTGGAAACGGCCTTGTAGTCGAGCGTGTCCTGGATGGCATCGGTCGACGCGGCCTTTGCGATGTCGGCGCTCATCTCGATGTCGAAGACGATCGACTGGCGCGTCCTGCGCTCCCAGTCGTAGATGCCGATCACGGTGTCGATGCGCAGCGCGCGAATGTAGACGATGTCCATGGTCCACGAGGTCTGCCGGGAAGCCGATCCCGGCATGGTAAAGGGATGGGCGGGCCCGGCAAATCCGCGGCTTGACCCTGTGTCGCGGCGATCGGGAGAATGCGCCTCCCCCTTCAGGAGCGCACCGGATGCTCACCGGAGCCGTCGTCGTCATCCTCGCCTACCTGCTCGGCTCGGTGTCCACCGCGATCGTCGTCTGCCGCCTGATGGGGCTCCCCGACCCGCGCACCGAGGGCTCCAACAACCCCGGTGCCACCAACGTGCTGCGCATCGGCGGCAAGAAGGCGGCCGCCCTGACCCTCGCCGGTGACAGCCTCAAGGGCGTGATACCGATGCTGGCGTGCCACCTGCTCGGCGTCTCGGTGACGGTGTTCGCGCTGGCCGGCCTGGCAGTGTTCCTCGGCCACCTCTACCCGGTGTTCTTCGGCTTCAAGGGCGGCAAGGGCGTGGCCACCGCGCTGGGCGTGCAGTTCGGGCTCTACTGGCCGATCGGCGCGACCGTCGGGCTGGTGTGGCTGTTCATGGCCCGCGTGGTCAACATCTCGTCGCTTTCGGCGCTGGTCGCCATGGCGCTGGCGCCGGCGGCGGTCTGGTACTTCTGGCCCGCGGTCGAGCTGGTGCTCATGCAGGTGGCGGTGAGCGTGATCCTGTTCTGGCGCCACCGCAGCAATATCCGCAACCTGCTGTCCGGTACCGAAGGCCGGATCAAGGACGAGTCCGGACCCGAGCGGTAGCTGTCCACCCGCGGCGTCAGCCGACGGCCGGCAGGGTGTCCATCGGCCACCGCGCCCGGGCGGTGAAGCCGAGCGTCTCGGCCTGCCCGGCCCGCAGCCGCTGGTAGCCGGCGTACGCGATCATCGCGCCGTTGTCCGTGCAGAACTCGGGCCGCGGGTAGCTCGCCCGACAGCCGCGCTCGGCCATCGCCGCGTCCATGCGCTCGCGCAGCCGGCGGTTGGCGCTGACCCCTCCCGCCAGCACCAGGGTGCGCACGCCACTCGCCTCGACCGCCCGCCGGCACTTGATCACGAGCGTGTCGACCACCGCCTCCTCGAAGGCCCGGGCAATGTCGGCCCGGGTCTGCTCGGCGTCCGGCGCCGCCGGGTCGGGCAGCGCCTCGCGCAGGGTGGTGAGTGCGAAGGTCTTGAGCCCGCTGAAGCTGAAGTCGAGCCCGGGCCGGTCGGTCATCGGCCTGGGAAAGCGGAACCGCCCCGGGTTGCCGCGCTCGGCCAGCCTGGCCAGCTCGGGCCCGCCGGGATAGGGCAGCCCGAGCAGCTTGGCCGTCTTGTCGAAGGCCTCCCCGGCCGCATCGTCCAGCGACTCGCCGAGCATCCGATACCGTCCGACGCCCTCGACGTGGACCAGCTGGGTGTGGCCGCCCGACACGAGCAGGGCCACGAAGGGAAATTCGGGGGGATCGGGCTCGAGCATGGGGGCCAGCAGGTGGCCCTCCATGTGGTGCACGGCGACCGCCGGCACGCCCAAGGCCCAGGCCAGGCTGCGGCCGATCGCCGCGCCGACCAGCAGGGCGCCAATCAGCCCGGGGCCGCCGGTGTAGGCCACCGCGTCGACGGCCGAGCGGTCGATCCCGGCCCGGCGCAGCACCTCGGCCACCAGCGGCAGGGTCTTGCGGACGTGGTCCCGGGAGGCCAGCTCCGGCACCACCCCGCCGAACTCGGCGTGCACGGGCACCTGGCTGTGGACGGCGTGCGCGAGCAGCCGGCCGGCCGCGCCGTCGTAGAGCGCGACGCCGGTCTCGTCGCAGGAGGTTTCGATGCTAAGTACGCGCATGAGTCTCTTTCGGGCGCCAACCGGCCCGGGCCCGCCGGGACACGCCGTGAATACGTCCCTGTAGGCTCGTAAGCGGCATCCATGCCGCTTACGGTCCCTTCGGGTCCGGGCCGGTTGGCCCCGTCGCCGCACGCAACAGTGCTTTTGCAAACCCCGGTCGGCGCGATTAGAATTGCGCGCCCTTGACCGACTGGCCGGTCCATTTTCCCGAATTGAGGAAGCAATGCCCAGCGTACGAGTGAAAGAGAACGAGCCCTTCGAGGTCGCCCTGCGCCGCTTCAAGCGTTCCTGCGAGAAGGCCGGCGTGCTGGCCGAAGTGCGCCGTCGCGAGTTCTACGAGAAGCCCACCTGGGAGCGCAAGCGCAAGGCCGCCGCGGCGGTGAAGCGCAACCTCAAGCGCCTCAGCCGCGACAACCGCCGCTGGATCAGCGCCCCCGCGACCTGATCGTCCCCGCCCGGGCCCGCTCGTGCTCAGGCTCCAGATCCAGGACGACATGAAGACCGCCTTGAAGGCCGGCGACAAGCGCCGGCTGGGGGCGGTTCGCCTCATTCTGGCCGCCGTCAAGCAGAAGGAGGTCGATGAGCGCAAGGAGCTCGCCGACCCCGAGGTGCTGGCGGTGCTCGAGAAGATGCTCAAGCAGCGCCGAGACTCGATCAGCCAGTACGAGCAGGCCGGCCGGACCGATCTGGCCGAGCAGGAGGCCTTCGAGGTCGGCGTCATCCAGGGCTACATGCCTGCCGCGCTCGGCGACGCCGAGATCGCCGCCCTCATCGAGGAGGCCATTGCGGCCACCGGTGCCAAGGCCATGGCCGACATGGGCAAGGTCATGGCCATCGTGAAGCCGAAGATCCAGGGCCGCGCGGACATGGGTGCCGTCAGCGCCCGCGTGAAGCAGCGGCTCGCCGGCTGACCCGGCCGATCCCCGTCCCGCCGCCGCAGCCGGCCGGCGCCCCGGCCCCCTGCTAGAGTTCGGGCGATGGCCGGCACGATCCCCCAGGACTTCATCGACCAGCTCCTCGCGCGCGTCGACATCGTCGACGTCATCGGCGCCCGCGTGCCCCTCAAGAAGACCGGCAGGGAGTTCTCGGCCTGCTGCCCCTTCCACACCGAGAAGACCCCGTCCTTCACCGTCAGCCCGGTCAAGCAGTTCTACCACTGCTTCGGCTGCGGCCAGCACGGCACCGCGATCGGCTTCCTGATGGCCTACGACCGCCTGAGCTTCCCCGAGGCGGTCGAGGAGCTCGCGCGCCAGGTCGGCCTCGAGGTCCCGCACGAGGAGGGGCCGGAGCGCCGCGGGCCGGACCCGCAGCCGATCTACGACACCCTCGAGCAGACCGCCCGCCACTACCAGCAGCAGCTGCGCCGGCACCCGGAGGCGCGCCGTGCCGTCGACTACCTCAAGCGCCGCGGCCTCAGCGGCGAGACCGCTGGTGCCTTCGGCCTCGGCTATGCCCCGCCGGGCTGGGACAACCTGCTGACCGCCCTGGGCTCCGACGAGGCCGCGGTGAAGCGCCTCGATCTGGCCGGCCTGCTCGCCGAGGGCAGCGGCGGCAAGCGCTACGACCGGTTCCGCGACCGGGTGATGTTCCCGATCCGCGACGGTCGCGGCCGTGTCATCGGCTTCGGCGGCCGCGTGCTCGGCGACGCCAAGCCCAAGTACCTGAACTCGCCGGAGACGCCGGTCTTTCACAAGGGCCGGGAGCTGTACGGCCTCTACGAGGCCAAGCGGGTGCCCGGGACGATCGAGCGCCTGATCGTCGTCGAGGGCTACATGGACGTGATCGCCCTCGCCCAGCACGGCATCCGCAACGCCGTCGCGACCCTCGGAACGGCGACCACCAGCGAGCACCTCGACCGCCTGTTCAAGACCGCCCCGGAGGTCGTGTTCTGCTTCGACGGCGACCGGGCGGGGCGCGAGGCGGCATGGAAGGCGCTCAACGCCACCCTGCCGCAGCTTCGGGAGGGCCGCGAGGCCCGGTTCCTGTTCCTGCCGGAGGGCGAGGACCCGGACACCCTCGTCCGCAAGGAGGGTGCGGAGGCGTTCTCGGCCCGGGTGCGTCAGGCCCAGCCCCTGTCGGAGTTCCTTTACGCGCGCCTGGCCGCCGGGCTGGACGTCACCACCCTGGACGGCCGGGCGCGGCTGGCCAGCAAGGCCAAGCCGATGCTCGCCCAGCTGCCGCCAGGGCCCTTCCGCGAGCTGATGCAGCAGCGCCTGACGGAGCTGACCGGCGTGGCGTCCGCCAGCCCCGCCCGTCGCCCGGCGCCGTCCCCGGAGCGCAGGACAGCGATGGGCACGATTCCCCCGGATCGGCGCGCAATCGCCCTCCTCCTCCGGCAGCCGGCAGTGGTGCGACACCCCGACCTCCCCCCCGGGTGGCGTGACGCCCCCCTGCCGGAGGTCGCCCTGCTGGTCCAGCTGGTTGATCTGGCCGCGGCGCGCCCCGACATACCTCCTGCGGCACTGATCGACCGCTGGGAGGACCCGCAGGTGCGCCAGCACCTCAACGCCGTCCAGGCCCTCCGGCTCGACCTCATCGAGGACGACATCCCCGAGCACTTCGTCGGGGCGCTGCGGCGGCTGGCGGAACTGGCGCGCCGGGCCGAGGTGGAACGACTACTTCGGAAAAATGATCTAAGTTCATTGACGGACGACGAAAAAGCCCGCCTGCGCGAGATCTGGCGGGACCGGCACACGGCCGACGAAACGGGCATCTGACTGGCGGCTGGACCGTCCGTCCGCTATAGTGTGCGATTCTGCGCCGCCGCTTTGCGGGGCCACCATGTCTATTACCCAATCCGCACGATGGACAACGAACAGCAGTCGCAAATCCGAGAGCTGATCGCCCGCGGCAAGGAGCAGGGCTTTCTCACGTACGCCGAGGTCAACGACTACCTGCCGGACGGCCTGATCGAGCCCGAGCAGATCGAAGACATCGTCGCGATGATCAACGACATGGGGATCGCGGTCCACGAGGCGCCGCCCGATCTCGACGAGCAGTCGTTGGTCGACGCCCCTCCCGCCGACGAGGATGCCGCGGAAGCGGCGGCGGCGGCGCTCGCGACCCTCGAGACCGACCTCGGGCGCACCACCGACCCGGTCCGCATGTACATGCGCGAAATGGGGACGGTCGAGCTGCTGACCCGCGAGGGTGAGCTGCGCATCGCCAAGCGCATCGAGGACGGGCTCAACCAGGTGCTGGCCGCCCTCGCGCAGTTCCCCGGAGCGGTCCGCGTGCTGCTGGACATGTTCGACCGGGCCGAGCGCCAGGAGATCCGGCTCACCGACATCATCACCGGTTTCGTGGACCCCAACGACTTTGTCGAGCCGCCCAAGGCCGAAGCGGCCGATGCCGGTGCCGAGGCCCTCGCGGAGGCCGAAACCGAAGACGAGGCCGTCGACGCTGGGGACGACACCGCGGCACCGGGTGACACCGGTCCCGACCCGGAAGAAGCCGCGCGCCGCGTCGCTGCACTGCGCAAGGCGTACAAGTCCTGGACAAAGGGCTTGGAGAAAGGGCTGCGCGACGACAAGACCCGCAAGCACGGGGAGCACGTCGCCCAGCAGTTCCTCGAGCTCAAGCTCGTTCCGCAGGTGTTCATCGACCTGGTCCACGTGCTGCGCGGCACGATCGAGCGGATCCGCGAGCTCGAGCGTCAGGTGCTGGACCTGTGCGTGACGCAGGGTGGGATGCCGCGCAAGGAGTTCATCACGGTCTTCCCGAACCACGAGACCAACCTCGACTGGCTCGACACCCAGATCCGTCCCGGCAAGGCCTACAGCAAGATGCTCGCGCTCCAGAAGGAGGAGATCGTGCGCGCCCAGCGCCGGCTCCTGGAGGTCGAGCGCGACTCCTTCCTGCGCATCGGCGAGATCAAGGAGATCAACCGCAAGATGTCGGTCGGCGAGGCCAAGGCTCGCCGCGCCAAGAAGGAGATGGTCGAGGCGAACCTGCGCCTGGTGATCTCGATCGCGAAGAAGTACACCAACCGCGGCCTGCAGTTCCTCGACCTGATCCAGGAGGGGAACATCGGCCTGATGAAGGCCGTGGACAAGTTCGAGTACCGCCGCGGCTACAAGTTCTCGACCTACGCGACCTGGTGGATCCGCCAGGCGATCACGCGCTCGATCGCCGACCAGGCGCGCACCATCCGCATCCCGGTGCACATGATCGAGACGATCAACAAGCTCAACCGCATCTCGCGGCAGATCATGCAGGAGATGGGGCGCGAGGCGACGCCCGAGGAGCTCGCGCAGCGGATGGAGATGCCGGAGGACAAGATCCGCAAGGTGCTCAAGATCGCCAAGGAGCCGATCTCGATGGAGACGCCCATCGGCGACGACGAGGACTCGCACCTCGGCGATTTCATCGAGGACGCGACCATCCTCTCGCCGCTGGAGGCCGCGACCGCCGAGGGGCTGCGCGAGGCGACGCAGAACATGCTGGCGGGCCTGACCTCGCGCGAGGCCAAGGTGCTGCGCATGCGCTTCGGCATCGACATGAACACCGACCACACGCTCGAGGAGGTCGGCAAGCAGTTCGACGTAACCCGCGAGCGCATCCGCCAGATCGAGGCGAAGGCGCTGCGCAAGCTGCGTCACCCGTCGCGCTCGGAGAAGCTGCGCAGCTTCCTCGAGGATTGAGGGCACGGCCGGATCGATCGCGCGCCGCGCCCTCGGCGCAAGATCGCCGTCCGCTGCCGACCGACCTGCCGGGCCGTTAGCTCAATGGTTAGAGCAGGAGACTCATAATCTCTTGGTTGGGGGTTCGAGTCCCTCACGGCCCACCAAAAAATGGCGTTGCACTAACCTTTGGTTACTCGGCCTCGTGCCGGGTGC
>Ga0208980_10000593_pt1 | contig 20790 bp, 15 predicted proteins | sample WetSurMetagenome_3_FD_187993 | JGI IMG/M metagenome (GOLD analysis project Ga0208980, IMG submission 187993) | Wetland microbial communities from Twitchell Island in the Sacramento Delta, sample from surface sediment Aug2011 Site A1 Bulk (version 2) | ecosystem: Environmental > Aquatic > Marine... | reverse complement strand
GGTCAATTACTTATGCCCTGATCAAAACCGTCATCTTCGCCTTTATCATCGTGACCGTCTCCGGATTTCATGGCTATATCATCAAGGGCGGCGCGCTTGACGTTGGCCGGGCCAGCACTAAGGCCGTTGTGCAAAGCAGCATCCTCATCATCCTTTTCAACCTGCTCCTCACTGAAATATTGCTCTGATGATCGAAGCGCTTCACATAACAAAATATTTCGGTGAGAATAAGGTCCTCGACGACGTGAGTTTTCTGTTCGAGCTGGGCAAGACCAACCTGATCATCGGGCAGAGCGGTTCCGGAAAGACGGTTTTGATGAAATGCCTGGTAGGACTGTTGGAACCGGATGAGGGCGACGTGATCTACGACGGCAGGAATTTTTGCAAGATGGGTGGCTTCGAACGGAGAAAACTACGGCAGGAGATCGGCATGCTTTTCCAGGGAGGGGCGTTGTTCGATAGTTTTACCGTCGAACAAAACGTGATGTTCCCGCTGAACATGTTTACCAGGATGAGTCCGGCAGAGAAGATTGACAGGGTGAATTTTTGCCTCGAGCGGGTGAACCTGGAAGGGCGGAACAAGCTGATGCCATCGGAGCTCAGCGGGGGGATGATCAAGCGTGTGGCCATAGCCAGAGCCATCTCCATGAACCCGAAGTACCTGTTCTGCGACGAGCCCAATTCCGGCCTGGACCCGATTACGGCGGGCGTCATCGACGAGCTGATCGAGGAGATCACCGAGGAATTCCGTACTACCACCGTTATCAATACCCATGACATGAATTCCGTGCTGATGATCGGGGAAAACATCGCTTTCATTCACCAGGGGCAGATCTGGTGGAGCGGCAACCGTCACCAGATCCTGCATACGACCAACCAGGCCCTCAACGATTTCATTTTCGCCACCGAACTTACCCGCAGGATCAAAGCATGAATCTCCTTGACCTTCTTATCCTCATCCCCATTGTCTGGGGTTGTATCCGTGGATTCAGCAAAGGGCTTATCATCGAGCTGGCGACCCTGGCCGGGATGGTGCTGGGCATCATCGCGGCATATTTTTTCTCTGCAAGGGTCAGCGATTTTTTCAGCGGGTATTTCACAATAGGCCCGTCTGCCATGAAGATCCTTTCTTATGTCCTGATCTTTCTCGCCGTCCTGCTCATTTTCTGGATCATCGGAAAGATCATCACGAAGCTGGTGGACATGGTCATGCTGGGATGGCTGAACAAGCTGCTGGGAGCTATTTTCGGAATGGCTAAAGGCGTCATAATAGCAGCATTATTGTTGCTGGTCATCGTTTACTTCGATAAAAATGAGAAGGTCATCACCCGTCAGGCGAAGGAGAATTCGATGTTCTACCAGGCACTCTCGGCCATTATCCCGGATTATATCTTGTACTACCAGAAAGAGGATAAACAGGTATAATGGAAATTCCAAACTACAACCCAATGTCGCGAGCGCAGCGAGCAAATGACACGAGGCGCATAGCGCCGAGTAAGTGACACGAGCGCAGCGAGTAAATTACGCGAGCGCAACGAGCCAATAACGCGAACGAAGTGAGCAAATATCTATTCTTTGATCGCCTTTACCCCCGGCAACTCTTTCCCTTCGATGTACTCGAGCATAGCGCCGCCGCCGGTGCTGACGTAGCTAACCTCGTCTTTAAGGTTGTATTTGTTGATGGCTGCCACAGAGTCACCGCCGCCGATGAGGGAGAAGGCACCGTTCCGGGTAGCTTCGGCCACAGCTTCAGCAATAGCCTTAGTGCCGGCTTCGTAGTTCGGCATCTCGAACACACCCATCGGTCCATTCCATAAAATAGTCTTTGAATTGAGGATGACTTCGCGGTAGGCTGCCATGGCTTTCGGGCCAATGTCAAGGCCCATCCAGCCTTCGGGAATACTGGTAGAACTGCTTTCCCAATGTTCGGCATCATTGGTGAAGGCATTGGCGATGATGGCATCCTGGGGGATATATAGCTTCACATTGTTTGCTTCGGCCTTATCGCTGGTTTCGCGGGCCAGCTGCAGCAGGTCCTCTTCCACCAGCGAGCTGCCGACTTCACCGCCAAGGCCTTTGATGAAGGTGAACATCATTCCGCCTCCGATCAGCAGGTTGTCTACTTTATCAATCAGGTTGTTGATGATCTCAATCTTGCCGGAGACCTTGGCCCCTCCGAGGATGGCCGTGAATGGCCGTTCCGTGTTTTTCATTACCCGGTCGATGCTCTTCACTTCTTCTTCCATGATATAACCGAACATTTTGTTCTCAGGGAAAAATTTGGCTATGATAGCTGTCGAAGCATGGGCGCGGTGAGCCGTTCCGAAGGCATCATTGACATAGACGTCACCCAGTGCAGCCAGCTTAGCGGCAAACTCTTTGTCGCCCTTTTCTTCCTGTTTGTAAAAACGCAGGTTTTCAAGCAGCAGCACTTCCCCGCCCTTTAAGCCGGCAGCCAGTTCCTTAGCCTGGGCCCCGATGCAGTCGTCGGCAAATTTGACCGGCACGCCAAGTACCTGGTTTAGATAACCCAGCAGGTGCTTTAGGGAGTACTTTTCGGTGGGGCCTTCTTTCGGCCTGCCGAGGTGCGACATCAGGATGACGGAACCGCCATCGTCCAAAATCTTCTTAATAGTAGGGACTGCCGCATCAATGCGGTTAGTATCGGTAATCTGGTAATCTTCATTCAGCGGCACATTAAAATCCACCCTGATCAGGGCCTTCTTCCCGCTGAAGTTAAAGGAATTAAAGTTTTTCATATTGTTTATTCGTTTCTTGTTGCATAATTTATTTACCCTCCCCCTTTGTCCCCCCTCCCTGCTAGCAGGGAGGGGGATAGGGGTGGGTCATTCGGTTTGCAAAGTTACACAAATGCCCTGTGCCAATATGCTCAGCTCATAAAATACTTCCTATCTTAGCTATAAATTTCCCTGGCTGCAAAATCATGTCCGCAAAAAAAATCATCCTCTGGTCATATTATTTTGCAATTGGTCTTCTGCTGATCTCCCTTCCTTTTTCCAATTACACGATGAGCATGTCACAGTTCATGCTGGTAGGGATTTTTGTTGTGGATGGAATAAGAAAAAGGTCGTATGACGACTTTATTAAAAACCATGAATTGCCTGCCATGATCCTGTTCTTTATTCCAAATGCCATTGTTTGGATCGCCGGTGCCCTGGGAAGGAAATTCAGGGCATTCTTTCATAAGGAAAACATCTCCGCCTGGATATTTGCCTCTTTATATCTTATGCATCTGATCGGGCTGCTATATACTTCGGATTTTCATTATGCCCTGAAAGACCTGCGCATCAAATTCCCGCTTTTCCTTCTGCCATTGCTCCTTTCTACCACCGGGGTAACCGACAGGAAAGCTTTCAGGTATTTTGTCATGTTGTTCATTGCCGCTGTTTTTACGGGGACGCTTATCAGCACATCCGTTTACCTTCAGGGCATGTTCACGGATGTAAGGCAGATCAGTGTTTTCATCTCCCATATCCGCTTCAGCCTGCTGATAGATATAGCCATCTTCCAGTGTTTTTACTTGCTCTTGAGCAAGAGCGATGAACCATCCTGGCTAAAAGCAGCCTTTGGCATTGCGGGTGTCTGGATGGCTGCATTCCTGGTGATCTTTGGATTTCTCACCGGGCTGATCATCCTGATTATCACCGGCGCCCTGTTCATCCTGATTTATACCCTGGTGCGCCAGGGAAGAAGGGCAGTTAAACTGGGAACTGTCATCGGATTAGTGGTGATTATTCTGGCTGCCGTATGGTATACCGGTCAAATTTATCAGGATGTGAACAGGGTGAATCCGGTCGATCTTAAATCACTCGATTACGTAACCAGGCAGGGGCATTATTATTATCATGATACTGCATCCACCCAGGTTGAAAACGGAAATTATATCTGGTTATACGTTAATGAGGAAGAAATGCGGGAAGCCTGGAACAGGCGCAGTGAAATGGATTATGATGGCAAGGACAAGGCTGACCAGGGAATTAAATACACACTGATGCGTTTTTTAACATCGAAAGGGTTGCGGAAGGATGCGGAAGGAGTTGATAAACTGACGGAGCAGGAAATTAAAATGATCGAAAACGGGACAGCCAGCATTATCTATGCTGAAAAGCCCCTTCTATATGTAAGGATTTACAAGATTTTCTGGGAATACAACCAATATTTGCAGTCTCGAAATGCCAGTGGCCATTCCCTGATGCAACGCATTGAATACTGGCGGACTGCTGCAGCCATCGTCAGGGACCATCATAGCTGGGTATTTGGCATTGGTACCGGCGACCTGAACAATGCATTTGCCCTTCAATATGAAAAGATGGGAAGCAAACTGGAAAAAGAATTCCGGTGGCGCACACACAATCAGTTCCTGGCTATTTTCGTCACCTTCGGCATCGTTGGGCTGGCATGGTTCATTTTCTGCCTGGTTTTTCCCGGCGCACACCTCAGAAAGTTCAGCGATTATTATTATCTGACATTCTTTCTTATTTTTATCCTCTCGATGCTGACGGAAGATACACTGGAAACACAGGCAGGCGTGACTCAGTTTGCTTTCTTTACTTCATTCTACCTATTTTCAAGAAAATTTATCGACCTGTATTAGACATCAAATCCAATTCCCATGAACCAAGAAATTCCAAATGAAAATACCTGGCTGGTCATAGTGAATCCAAATGCAGGGAAGAAGAAGGGAGAGAAAGACTGGCCGGTTATTTCCTCCCTGCTCACTGAGGCAGGATTTGAATACATTTCGCTGTTTACTGCCCACCGCGGGCATGCCATGGATATGACGGAACGCCATATCATGGCAGGATTCAAAAATATCCTTGTGGTGGGAGGTGACGGGACGCTGAACGAAGTGGTGAACGGCATTTTCAGGCAATCGAGGTTTGAGACTACAGATATCACGGTCGGGATGATCATGGTTGGAACCGGGAACGACTGGGGCAGGATGTATAACCTGAGGGAGAAATATAAAAAGGCTGTCAAGACGATCAAAAAGAACCGGCTTTTCATCCAGGATGCCTGCCTGGTAACTTATTATAACGGCGAAAAGGAAGAGCAGCGCTATCTGGTAAATATGGCGGGCCTGGGCTACGATGCCATGGTGGCGTATATGACCAACCGGGTAAAAGACGAAGGAGGAGGCGGAACCATGACTTACCTGGTCAACCTTTTGAAAGGGTTATTCCGCTATCATCACGCCTACCTGGATATCGCAGTAGACGGGCAAACTGTATACAACGGAAAGGTCTTCAGCATGAATGTCGGGGTCTGTAAATTTAACGGAGGCGGGATGATGCAACTTCCATTCGCCATCCCCGATGATGGCCTGCTGGATGTGACCATATACAAGAACGTCACCAAGATGAAGGTGATCCGGAACATCAAAAGGCTCTATTCCGGTCATATCATGGGCCTGCCTTTTGTCCAGGTGCATACCGGAACGACCGTTACTGTTGCCTCCACCGTAAAGTCGCAGTCGAACCTGGAAACTGACGGCGAATCGCTGGGCCATACCCCGTTCAGGTTCGAAATAGTGCCGCGCTGCATCAGGGTGATCACCGGAAAGAACTGGCAGGAGAAGCATGCTCCGAAAGAAGATTGATATTAACTACTTTTGATACAAAATAAATCGCTTAAAAATCAGTTATTTTCTTAAAGATCAACTTCATTATTTTATGAAATACATTTCATCCCGTTGTTTCCTCTTCCTCGCGATCATATTTCCGGCTTTTCTGCATGCCCAGCAGGTCGGGATCGGCCAGTGGAGGGACCACCTGCCTTACGATTATGCCACCAATGTTGAAGAATTCAAGTCATATATCTATTGTTCCACGCCTTACAGCATGTTTTATTTCGATAGGGAATCCGACCAGGTGAGCCGGCTGAGCAAAGTCAACGGCCTGTCTGACCTTGGGGTGAGCGACATCTCGCTGAACAGAGACCTGTCAATCCTGGTAATAGGTTATCAGAATACCAACATCGACCTTATCCTGGAAGATGAGAGCATCATCAATATCCCGGATATTAAAAGAAAGGAGATCCTCGGGAATAAAACCATCAACAGCATTATGAATTACGGCAAATATGCCTACCTGTCCTGCGGTTTCGGGATCGTGGTGCTCAACGTGGAAAAGAAGGAGATCAAGGATACTTACTACATCGGCCCGAACGGGACCAGCATCAATGTGCTTTCGATGACTTATAACGATACTGCGTTTTTTGCTGCAACGGAATCAGGGATTTACTATGCCGATATCAATGATCCGAACCTGGCATATTACGGAAACTGGACAAAGATGAACAACGCCCCTTTCCCCAATGCTTATTCAAACCTGGTATATAGTTTTAATGGAAAGCTCCTGGTGAATTATACCGATCCTGAAGATTCGGAAGATGACCTGTTCGTGCTGGAAGACGGCCTCTGGCGTGAACTGGAGCAGGAAGCCACGAACAGGACCACCAACCTGAGGACTTCAGGGGACCACCTGATCATTTCTTACTATTACTTCGTCATGGATTATAATCCCGATCTGACACATCATTTGAAGATATACACCTATGGGGAAACAGGTCCTGCTCCTGCCGATGCATTCAGGACGACTGACGGCAATTACTGGATCGCTGACCGCAATAAAGGGCTGGTAAAAACCTGGGCCGATGGTTTTGAGCGGATGTTCATCAAACCCAGCGGAGCTCCCTCGGCAGATGTCTTTGAAATGGCCTCCCTCGACGGCAAACTGTACCTTGTTCCCGGCGGGCTCACCGCTACCTGGGGAAATACCTGGAGGGGCGCCAGGGTGTTCTCCTTCATCAATGAAGAGTGGACAACCTATGATTCTTATAATTCGTCAGGATTAGATTCCCTGAGGGATTTTGTGGCAGTAGGAGTGGATCCGCAAAACAGCAACCACTTTTTTTCCGGCTCATGGAACCGTGGCATGGCTGAATTTAACGAAAATAGCATTGTACAGATACTTAACAGCGATAATACCACCCTGATGCCGAACATGATCGAAGGGGCGCCGGTGGTGAAGGTGGGCGGCATCGCTTTCGACAGCCAGAACAACATGTGGGTGACCAATTCAGGGGCGGAAAAGATCCTGGCCGTGAAGCGAAATAATGGCACTGCGGATGGATTCTGGGAGTCGTTCAATCTTGGAACCACTACGAACGGGATCGATGTTCGGAAAATCATCGTGGATTCCTATGGCCAGAAATGGATATTGCCCAGGACGACCCAGTCGAATCCATACTATATCCTCGTTTTCAACGATCAGAACCCTGAAGGCAGCCAGTTCCGCGGATTGAAATCAGGTACAGGTTTCGGAAACCTGCCCGGTTCCAATGTGTTCGCCATCGCAGAAGACCTGGAGGGTGAGATCTGGGTGGGTACCGATGAAGGCGTGGCGGTATTTTACTCCCCGCAGGACATCCTGACGCCCGAACATTCCGATGCCGAGCGGATCCTGGTGGATTTCGACGGCTACGTTCAATATCTCCTTGAGACCGAATCTGTGAAAGCCATTGCTGTAGACGGAGCCAACCGCAAATGGTTCGGCACCGAGCGGGCAGGAGTCTTCCTCCTCTCGGCCGACGGCACCGAGCAGATCTATCATTTCACCGAGGACAACAGCCCCCTCTTCTCCAATAATATTACCAGCATCGCCATCAATGACGACACCGGCGAGGTATTCTTCGGTACTGCAAAAGGGCTTATTTCTTATAAAAGCGACGCAACGAAGGGCGACAGCACCAATACAGATGTGTACGCCTACCCCAATCCGGTGAGACCTGGATACAACGGCCCCATCGCCATCAAAGGATTGGTAAAGGACGCCAGCGTCAAGATCACGGACATTACCGGCACTGTGATCTATGAAACCCGGGCCGAAGGAGGCCAGGCCATCTGGGACGGGCATAATTTCGACGGGCGTCAGGCCAGGACAGGGGTTTACCTTGTTTTCATCAGCAATGACGATGGCAGCACGACGATGGTGACAAAGATCTTGTTTATCAATTAGCCCGTGTTTCTCCTGACCCGTGCCATCGTCTTCCGCCAGACCAGGTATTCCGATACCAGCCTGGTGGTCAAGCTGCTTACCGAGCAATCGGGTTTGATGTCAATTCTCGTGAAAGGTGCCCATGGACCGAAGGCAAAGATCAGGGCCAGCCTGTTCCAGCCGCTCAACCTCCTGGAACTCGTCATCGACCACAAAGAAAAAAGCGAATTGCATTATGCCCGCGAAGCACGGGTGGAATATGCCTATGCTTCCATACCTGGTGATATCCGGAAGACTTCTATCCTCCTATTCCTGAACGAACTGCTTTATAAGTCGATCCGTGAGGAAGCGGCGCATGTGGAACTTTTCAGGTTTATCCACGACCAGCTTGTTTTCCTCGATAAGGAAGAAGAGATCACTGGGAGCTACCACCTGCTTTTTGCCCTTCATTTGACCCACCTGCTCGGGTTCTTTCCACATGGAAATCATGATGGGCATGCTGAAACTGTCTTCAGCCTACGGGAAGGGCAGTTCACCCGTTCACGGGAATTATTTGACGACCAGGTTATTACCGGCAGGGAATGTGAATTCTTTGCAAAACTCCTTCCGGTGATGCCCGGGGAGCACCATTCGATTGTTTTGCCATCAGCCATCAGGAATGCACTGCTGGAAAAAATCCTGGTGTATTACCGGCTGCATCTGCCCATCACCGGGGAATTTAAATCTCATACCGTGCTGCACGAGGTGTTGCAGAAATAAAGGAATGCCTTACCTTTAACTTGTCTTTCGAAATATTTCCAAGGTGTTCCGGTGAATACGAAAAAACCATACGGATACTATTTATTACTGTTCCTGGTGGCTTTCCTGGCCATGCTGCCGGTGGTCCTGCTGTGGCATCCGCTGAAATGGGACCTGATCGACCAGGCCTATCCCTGGAAGTATTTCATCGGGGAATGCTTGCAGGAAGGGATATTGCCGTTATGGAACCCTTACCAGCTCCTGGGCTCCCCCATCCATGCCGATCCGCAGAGCTCAGCATGGTACCCGTTTACCTGGGCCATCGGGTATTTATTTGGATATGATATTTACACTGTCTCACTCGATTTCTTCATCCATATTTTTCTGGCGGGAATGGGCATGTTTTACCTTGGCAGGCAACTTAAATTCCGCAACGACACTGCCTTTTTCATGGCTGTCTCCTATATGCTGAGCGGATTCTTCATTGCCAACGCCCAGCATTTTATGTGGATCATCAGCGGGACCTGGATCCCGTTCATCATCGGGGCTTTCCTTGCATTGAGAGAGAAGCCTTCGCTTGAGGCAGCCATACGGTTCGGGCTGGCCTCGGTCATGATCCTGACCGGAGGTTACCCGGCATTTGTATTCCTGATGGCTTACCTGCTCATCGCCATCTACCTGCTTTTTGCCATAGAGATGTTGCAAAGGAAGGAAAAGGCCATGCTATACCGCTTTACGGGGTTCTCAATGCTGGCAGTAGCAGCTACTGCACTGATGGCCAGTGTGGTGCTTATTTCCGTTTATCACCTCCAGGGGGCCATGACCCGTGAAGCCGGTGTAACGCTCAAGCAGGCACTATTCTGCGCTTTCACCCCTAAAAGCTTCATCTCCTTTATTTTACCTTTTGCCTCTGTCCGGCATTTGGAATTTTTCAATACCGACCTGTCGATGGCAAGTGCCTATTTCGGGCTCATCACCATTGTGTTTTTCCTGGCTTCGCTGGCCATCCGGCGGACCAGGCTCCTGAATCTCTTCCTGATCTGGGGGATATTCTGCCTGGTTGCCGCTACCGGCGAGGCCACGCCGCTGCGGGAATTCCTTTACCATTATGTCCCGGGTATGGACCAGTTCAGGTTCCCGGCACTTTTCAGGATCTATGCCATACTGAGTTTTATCATTATAGCGGGACATGGGTTTGAGGTGTTGAAGATTGAAGATTTAAGGTTGAAGATTGAAGATTTAAGTTTTAGGAGGTTGTTGATGGGTTCTATGGCTGCCGTAGCTGTTACCATCATCGTGTTCATGGCTTATTCGCTGACCCGGAGAGATTTAAACTTCGGGGAATTCTTAAAGCATGAGCTATTCATCTTTTCTGAAAAATCGAGGATTTCCCAACATATTCTTTTCCAGGGGATTATTCAATTATTATTGCTTGGGCTGTTTTGCATTTTGATCATCAAAAAAAGGATGAAGTATGCCGTTCCGGGAATCCTGATCCTGGTATGTGTTGATATGATTGCAGCAACGAGGCTCAACGGACCGTATTCGGTGTATTACCATCAGTACAGGTCCAAGGAAATTTATGCCCATGCAAAGCAGTTCCCGGAAGGATTTCCGATTCCGGGTAATGGCAGGATCATCGACAACAAGGACCAGGTCGGGCTGATGTTCCAGGCTTTGTGGCGCAACCTGAATATTTTCCATAAACAGGTTTCATACGAGGGCTATAACCCGCTGCACCTGAAAGGTTTCGAGGACCTGGCTGACAATCACGCCAAATTATATGAGACGATCCTTCTGAATCCGCTGGTTTACCAGGCAGGCAAGATCAGGGAACTTGATTCCCTGTCCATAGATGAACTAAGAGGAAATTTCGATGCCGGGCAGATTTACCTGGATAATAAAGATTATGCCTCTCTTGACGGGAGCGGTTTGAAAGCATCTCCGGATGATCATGTTTCCATTACGAAGTTTTCACCGGTTGAAATCCAGGCCAGAAGCATCAGCCAGAGCAAAGTGCTGGTGAACCTGCTGCAAAATAATTATCATGGCTGGAAGGCGACCATTGACGGCAACCCGGCGAAAATCCTGACTGCGAACATGAGTTTCATATCTGTCGTGGTGCCACCCGGGGAGCATGTGGTCATCTTTTCTTATGAGCCGACGGATGTAAGGTGGGGATTTTATTTGACAGTTTTAGCGATCATTGCTGGGCTGGCGATTTTAAGGGGGACCCTGCAAGGGTTATAACCCTTTTAACCGACGGGTTAACCCGTCGGTTAAGATTTCCCTCAACAGTATTTTCACCTCCTCCATATCCTGCTTCCTTCCCAGTTCCTTCTCCATCGATGTCACCCCCTTGTCAGTAAATCCACATGGATTGATATACTGGTACTTTGTCAGGTCGGTGTTGACGTTGAACGCGAAACCGTGCATCGTGATATGCCGGCTGGCCCGTACACCGATGGCACAGATCTTACGGGCCGTCTTCGGGTCCCTGGCGTCGAGCCAGACACCGGTGGCCCCGGCGAGGCGCCCGGACGATATGCCATAACCGGCCAGCAGCTTCATAACAGAATCCTCCAGCACATCAATATATGATTTTATCCCCAAACCAAACTGCTCCAGGTCGATGATGGGATAACCGACAATTTGCCCGGGGCCGTGGTAGGTGATGTCGCCCCCGCGGTTGATCCGGTAGAACTCAATACCCACCTTTGCCAGCATCTGCTCATTGATCAGCAGGTTCTCCGGCGAGCCACTCTTTCCCAGGGTGAATACCGGCGGATGTTCGCAGAACAACAGGTAGCCCGGAAATGACCTTTCCCCCGAAAGCTTTTTCTGCATCAGCTCCTGGAACAACTTCTCCTGGTAGTCCCAAGCAGCACGATAGCCGATCAGGCCGAGGTCCTGAAACTTAATTTCAATGGAAGATATAGACATTAAGTAGACATTAAGTGGACATTAGGTAGACATTAGGTAGACATTAAGTAGACATTAGGTAGACATTAGGTAGACATTAGGTTGTCTTAGATTGTGTTCATTTATGACTGCTGACTGCCGACTGCTGACTATAAAACATGCTTCTCCGCATGGTACGACGACCTCACGAGCGGTCCACTTTCCACATGGCGGAAACCTTTCTCCAGAGCGATCTTGCGGTATTCCTCAAACTGCTCAGGATGGATGAATTCGTTGACCGGCAGATGCCTGGTCGTAGGCTGAAGATACTGCCCCAGGGTCAGCACTTCGCAGCCGACCCTGCAAAGGTCGTCCATAACCTCGAGCACCTCTTCTTTCGTTTCGCCCAGGCCAAGCATGATCCCTGACTTCGACCGGATCCCTGATTCAGCGATCCATCCGATCACCTCCAGGCTCCTCCCGTAAATTGCCGCTGATCTTACCCGGGGTGTCAGGCGTTTCACTGTCTCCAGGTTATGAGAGATGACATTCGGCCCGGCCTCTATCACAATCTGCAATAATTCCTTCCTGCCGCGGAAGTCGGGGATCAGGGTTTCCATGGTGGTATTGGGGTTCATCTCTCTCACTGCCCTGATCGTGGCCGCCCATATGCCAGCACCGCCATCTTCCAGGTCATCCCTGTCAACCGATGTTATCACGCAATGCCGCAGTTTCATCAGCTTTACCGATTCGGCTACCCTTTGTGGCTCTGCCAGATCTGCAGGCAGCGGCCTGCCGGTTGCTACTGCGCAAAACTTGCAGGAACGAGTACATATGTTCCCCAGGATCATGAAGGTGGCCGTTCCCCTGCCCCAGCAATCTTCCTTGTTTGGACACTGGCCCGATGTACAAATGGTGTGTAGCTTGTTCCGGTCAATCACCTCCCGGACCTCTATATATTCTTTTCCCTTCGGGACCTTTATTTTTAGCCAGTCGGGCTTACGCCGCTGCCTCAGTTCTTCCATCTTCAAACAGATTATCAGGTCACAAAAGTAGTTTAAGTGATCGATTGTTCGATTGTTCGATTGTTCAATTGTTCAATTGTTATTTCCGGAAACCCTCCCCCTTTTGCTCCCCTTCTATGCTGGCAGGGAGGGGAATATGGGATGGGTAATAAATAAAACCTAATTTTGTACAGAAAATCGACCCATGAGAATCTTCCAGACTATAATATTGATCTTGTTCCTTGCTAACATTAATTACGCCCAGCAGTTTCAGGAAAACCGCTGCCCTTACAAAGGCCCGCAGCTCCCTTCCAGCCTGCGAAGCGACACTGTCGGAAATTTCACTATCCAGACCACCGATGGGATCACCAGGAATCTTTATAATACACTTGACTCGGGAAAAACGGTTTTCATTGATCTTTTTTATACGACCTGTTCATGGTGCCAGTATTATGCCCCCGTCATTGAAGAAGTATACCAGAATCACGGGGCCGGGCAGGGAGATATCGAATTCTGGGGAATCTCAAACAACCTTCAGGATTACAATACTGTGATCGATCAGTACCGCCAAAACTTTAATATCACCAATCCCTGCGCAGGCCCCCAGGGCGGTGGGACGACAGCCCATACGGTAGTCATCTCAGGGCAGAATTTCCAGGGATGGCCAACCTATTGCGTGGTTTGCCCCGACCGTACCATGTTCTTCGATCCCTGCTACCCACCCATTGTCACCGGTTTCGATCCTTTCTTTGAAGTCTGTGCAGCCATGGTGGGCCTGGAGAACCCACAGCGAATGGATAATATGGTTCTTTCAGTTTATCCTAATCCTGCAGATACAAGAATATTCCTTCAATTAAATCCCAAATCACTTAATGAGATCCGGGTGGAATTTTTTAACTTGCTCGGCACTAAAGTCTTATCTTCCAATATTATTAAGAACGGGGATCTGGCAATTTCCCTGAATGTATCTTCCCTGCCCGAAGGCGCATATTTCCTGCGAGTGATCACAGGCGACCAGTTGCTCGGCACCAGTAAGGTTTGTATTTCAAGGTAAACACAGGGAGTCAGCTTATTGGCCTTAAATTCAGTGAAGATTAATATCTTTGCAACCGGATATCGGGCGCTAGAACACCTGAACACCTGAACACCTGAACACAACAACAATAGAACAATCGAGCAAGAACAATGGAATTATCCGAACAAGAAATAATCCGGCGAAATTCGCTGCAGGAATTGATAAATTTAGGTATTGAACCTTACCCGGCACAGGGTTATGATGTGAATGCCACAATTGAGGAAATCCTGGATAATTTTCCGAAAGACCATACGTTGTACCAGGATGTCATCCTGGCTGGAAGGATCATGAACCGCCGGGTCATGGGCGCCGCGTCATTCGCTGAGATACAGGACAGCACCGGCCGGATCCAGCTCTATTTTAAACGCGATGACATTTGCCCCGGCGAAGATAAAACGATGTATAATACGGTCTTCAAAAGACTGCTTGATATCGGTGACATCATCGGGGTAAAAGGATATGTTTTTATCACACAGATGGGCGAGATCACCATCCATGTAAGGGAATACAAGCTGCTGTCGAAGTCCCTTCGCCCGTTGCCCATTGTGAAGGAGAAAGACGGACAGGTTTACGATGCATTTTCAGATCCGGAACAGCGCTATCGCCAGCGGTATGTCGACCTGATCGTGAATCCTGAAATCAAGGATACGTTCATCAAACGGAACCGCCTGGTTAATTCCATGCGTTCCTTCCTCGATGAAAAAGGGTATGTGGAAGTGGAAACGCCGATTTTACAACCGCTTTACGGGGGCGCTGCCGCCCGTCCTTTCAAAACGTTCCACAATACCCTCGACATGACGCTTTACCTCCGCATAGCCAATGAATTGTACCTGAAACGGCTGATCGTCGGGGGATATGACGGTGTTTACGAGTTTTCCAAAGATTTCCGCAACGAAGGGATGGACCGTTTCCATAACCCGGAATTCACCCAGATGGAGCTGTACGTGGCTTATAAAGATTATGAATGGATGATGGCCCTGGTAGAAGAGATGGTGGAAAAGATCGCCCTTGACCTGCACGGGACTACCAAAGTCCAGGTCGGAGAGCATACCATCGATTTTAAAAGGCCATGGAAACGGTTCACCATGTTCGAGGCAATCCATCATTATACAGGAACTGATATTTCTGTAATGGACGAGGCTGCGCTCATCCTCACTGCCAGGAAGCTTGGGGTAGAGATCGATGAAACCATGGGCAAAGGCAAGCTCATCGATTCCATCTTCGGGGAAAAATGTGAGCCATTTCTCATCCAGCCTACGTTCATCACCGATTACCCGGTGGAAATGTCGCCCCTGGCTAAAAAGCACCGCAGCAAGGAAGGCCTTGTGGAACGGTTTGAAGCCATCTGCAACGGTAAGGAGATCTGCAATGCTTTCTCCGAACTGAACGATCCCATCGACCAGCGGAAACGCTTCGAGTACCAGCTGGAGCTGGGCAAACGCGGCGACCAGGAATCCATGGTCCTGGACGAAGATTTTCTCAGGGCGCTGGAGTTCGGCATGCCCCCGACTGCCGGTCTGGGCATTGGGATCGACCGCCTGGCAATGATCATGACCAATTCTCCCTCCATCCAGGATGTGCTGTTTTTCCCCCAGATGAGGCCTGAAAAGAGGATCAGGCTGGATGAAGATGAAGATTTCAAGGCCATCGGCGTGCCGGAAGCCTGGATACCCTGGATCAGGAAAGCTGGCTATAACACCATTGAAAGCCTGAAAAAGGCCAATGCCAACAAGCTTTCCAATGATATGAACGGGATACGGAAGAAAAACAAACTGGAAATTCCGGCCCTGAATCCTGATGACATTGCAAAGTGGCAGGCTTAACAGATTTATTTACAATTCCGGTGATATTACATTTCCGGTTAAAGCAGGATTAATTATCATGATTTTCCTTTACATTTACCTCATCAGAAAGATCTATGAAAAAAATAATACCCCTGTTAATCATCCTGTTGACCTTAGTTGCTATGAACTCCAAAGGTTCTGATACGCTTTTCTACAGGTTCAACAATTACTATGTCATCGATGGGACGCCTTTTGATACAATGGTTTTTGATCTGGAGATAAAGAGTTCGACAGCAGGAACCTATCTGACCTGCTTTCAGACAGATATTATTTTCGATACCATAACATTTGGGACATGGGCCCAACCCGTCAGCATAGCTCCGTATTATTTACCCGACGGGGTAGTTAGTACCGACTTGACTTTAATCGGCGGGCCAGCTAATCCCACTAAAAGTGTTTTTCGTTATGGAATGAAACAATTATTCGCGCCTTTTAATCCTGCAACGCTGGGTTTAGTTCCTAACAGTTCATGGGGCAGGTTGATCAAGTATAAAATGCTGGTATTGAATAATTCCCAGAATGTTGGATTGAATTTCCAGACCACTTTTATGGCCACCAACCAGAAATTTGTTCTGGCACTCGGATCTCAAACGACCAATTATGCTCCAATCGTTGCTTCCAATAACCTGCTGACCTTGCCTGCCCAGCCAACCAATACCCGCCTCCTGATTTCCGAGCTTGGCGATCCTTCCAACTCAAATGCTGATTTTGTGGAGATATACAATGCCGGGAGCAATACTGTCAACTTCTCAGCAGGCGCTTCCTATTTCCTGACAGTCTATAATGGTTCCACCTATCAAAACTTTCAACTGACAGGCAACTTAGCAGCCGGTGATTCTTATGTAGTTGGCGGCACTTCTTACTTTACAGCTTATCCTGGCAAGGCAGCCGACCAGACGAATGCCCTTGTGGATCAAAATGGTGCTGTTTCCTGGTATCTTACTCTTGGCAGTGCATACAGTACCGGGTTTTTAATCGACCGTTACAATGGCACCACCTCACCGTTTACCGGCAAGCATGCTGTACGCCGGTTCCAGGTTGTTTATCCAAACGCCACCTTCACCTCTTCCGAGTGGGGCGCACCCGCCGCCACGAATATGGATATGACCCCCGGCAGCCACCGGGTCACCTTGACGTGGGACGGCACCAGCAGCAGTAACTGGAGGGACACTTCAAACTGGACCCCGTCTTACGTCCCTGACCTGGGTCATGATGCCGTTGTTCCGGATAACGTATTACCCCTGCCGGTAATTTCCACCGGGAACGAAATGAACTGCCACGACCTGATCAATGGGGCAACCGGTAGTAAATGATGGTAAGAAGGCACCTGCTATTGATCCTGACCCTTTCTATAACCTCCGCCTTTTCCCAGGTGGATTCGACCTCTTCATCTCCTGTAAAAGAGAAAATAAAAAAAGGCTGGACATTTGGTGCCTTACCGGTCGTTGCCTACGATGCTGACCAGGGGTTCCAGTACGGTGCACTCGGCCAGGTATTCAATTATGGCGATGGCTCTACCTACCCGGAATATAAACATACTATTTACGCGGAAGTTTCAAGATTTACCAAAGGTAGTGGAGTCAACCAGCTCTTCTATGATTCCAAATACCTGATCCCCGGGAATATCAGGATTACTGCAGAAGTGAGCTATCTGACAGAGCGTTCGCTGGATTTCTATGGCTTTAACGGTTATGAGGCTGCGTATCACCCGGGTTTTGCAGACCAGGATGCGGAGGATTATATTTCCCGCGTCTATTACAAGCATGAAAGGAATATCCTTCGCCTGATGGCCGATTTCCAGGGCCCCATCCTGGGCAATAAGTTAAGATGGCTGGCCGGGATCAATTTCTTCGGCATCGATGTGGCAACAGTTGATATTGACCGGATGAACAAGGGCAAGAAGGAAAGCAAGCAGCTGCCCGATACTTCCTTGCTATATGATCAGTATGTCCAGTATGACTTAATCGGGGAGGATGAAAAAGATGGTAATAATACCTTGCTGGTCAAGGCCGGGATTATTTATGATACGAGGGACAATGAAGCAGCCCCGAACCGGGGAATATGGTCGGAGGCGATGCTGATCGCCGCCCCGGAATTCCTGGGCAACAGGCCATATTCGTTCACAAAGCTGGCGGTGACCCATCGCCAGTACTTTACGCTGGTCAGGGATTATCTTGTCCTGGCCTACCGGCTTGCCTACCAGGGGACCATTGCAGGAAAAGCTCCGTTCTATATCCAGCCTTATCTCTATACCTCGTTTTCTCTTACTACCAAGCCCGATGGCCTTGGCGGGGCCAGGACCCTTCGCGGAGTGCTTCGCAACCGCGTGGTGGGGGATGGTATAGCCTTTGGAAATATTGAGCTCCGGTATAAATTCCTGAAGACATTCCTCTTTAAGCAAAATTTCTACCTGGGGCTGTTAGGCTTTTTTGATGCAGGCATGGTCGTCCAGGATCAACCTGTAGATAAAACCCTTGTCCCGGAAGAGGAACAGCAGGTTTATTTTGATAAGGGACACGATGCCCTTCACATGACAACGGGCCTGGGGCTCAGGGCCGCTTTGAATGAAAATTTCATTATCTCCGTCGATTATGGTTTTGCACTGGATCGCAGGGATGGCAATAGCGGACTTTATATAGGCATTGCCCATGTATTCTAAGTTATTCATCGACTTATTGAAAGAATCATCTATTTTATTATCTTTGCAGCCCATTTTAAATTCAACTTAATTTTCCTGAAATATGAAAAAATTCCGGCTCATTTTAATTGCAATTTTATTTGCTGTCATTTATCCTGTTTTCAGCCAGACTATTGATGAGGCGGGAGCAGCATTTAACCAGGGCCTTCAGTTCTCCAAGGATTTGAACTATGCTGAAGCGCTAAAGTCTTATGAATCAACGATCCAGATATGTGATAAACTGGGTGAGGAAGGGATGGATCTCAAATTAAAAGCGGAACAGCAGTTACCCGGGACGTACTTCAACCTGGCCAAAGGGCTTTATGAAGCAAAAAATTACAACGAAGCCATTCCTTATTTTGAGAATGCTGCCAAATGGGCCGACCAGAATGGAGAAGCAAAGACCGCGGATGCATCAAGGACTTACCTGGCTGGTATTTATTATGCCATGGGTAATGCTGACCTTAAAGCCGAAACTTTTGATAAAGCCCTGGAAAAATACAACAAGGCTCTCTCCTACAAACCCGAATATTACAAGGCCTATTATGGTATGGGCCTGGTTTACAAGAAACAAGGCAACCTTCCGTTGATGAAGGAATCCTTTGATAAAGTTATCGCCATGGGTGGAGAGGATGCCAAAACGATTGGTGCAGCTAAGGATGCTGCCGCTACTGCTTACCTGAATACCGGCGCAAAAGCTTTACAATCAAATGGATATGCTAAAGCGATCGAAAATCTGAATACGTCCCTCGAATATAACAATACCGAACCAAAAGCCTATTATTACCTGGCCCTGGCATACAATGGCACCTCAAAATGGGATGATGCCATCACTGCCGGAAATAAAGCATTGGAACTGACTACTGAAGATAAATCAGATATCTATTTCCAGCTCGGCCTCTCTTATGAGAAAAAGGGGGATGCCACTGCTGCCTGTGATGCTTTTAAAAAGGTCACTGCCGGAAATAACGTTGCTGCTGCCAAATTCGAGATCGAGCAAACGCTCAAGTGCAAGTAAACTTGCAAGGTTTAAGGTTTGAGTGTTGGGGTTTTAGTTCGGGTACTTCTCTTATCCGTGTAAATCCGTATCAACCCGTGTTATCCGTGTGCCATTAAAAAAGGATGATTCTTTCGGAATCCACTGCTTTTTCCGTTATAAGTCTTACAAAATAGACTCCATCAGGAATTTGACTGCCGTTCCAGGTGATTTCATGGCTTCCTGTTGTGAACACCTGGTCAGCCAGCATACTGATCAACTGTCCCTGGATGTTATAAACAGCAATGCTGGCATATTGTGCCTGATCAAGCGTGAAAGAAATCCTGGTGAATTCATTGAACGGATTCGGAGAGATCTTATCGATCCTTGAAAATATTTTGTTATTCCTGTCCGCAATAGTGCTCAGTAAATCCTGGTCGACTTTAATGATGACCTTATGATGGCTGTCATCCGTATAAATGTCGAGGGTATCAGCCACCAGCTGTCCCTGGAAATTATCTACGGGAATATCAATTTTTACATTGAAATTCAGTATTTCGCCATAGGGCATATTATGGGGCAGGACAAGGTTCCAGGGATCTATATACCAGTGGAAGAATCCCGTTCCCTCTGATTCCATGTCTGTGATCGGCAGGTCTCCATTCGTATAATTATAGATGTTGAACGATTTTCCGTTGACCATGTCTTCGGGTGTCAGGAAGACCAGGGTATCCGGATCGACCATGAGGTCGGTGGCATATTTCACCTTAAATACATGGGGATCTGGTGAACCAATGTACGGGTGGTTCATCCTCCGGCCGCTGTAATCGGCTGCCCGGAGGAAATATCCAACTTCAGTGCCGGGCTCGGCAAACGGAATGGTAGCCGTATAGTGATACCCGGTGGTATGCTGCAAAGGAACGGATTGATAATCGCCGCCATCGAAACGGTAATAGCATTTCATGGAATCAGGTATAATGCCGGAACTACTGTAAGGAATGACATCGGCTACGAGGTCCCAGCTCATCCGGAAATTCTTGTTGCCCAGCAATGGCATGTGTTTGACGTAAAGCATCCCGACATCTGCTATGCCGATAGCCCTGCAGTGCAACGCATCGGTATTTTCCCAGGTGTTGTACATCACTCCAATGATCTCATATCCCGGCATAGCTTCTTCGTAAGAGGTAAGGGCTTCATCGTCCCACTGACTGCCAGTCTGCGGTACAAATACTTTCTTGTTCAGTATCAGGGAATTGGTATAGGGGGTATAGGGATAATCACCCGGCGTGTAGACCCGGCAAACCTGGTATGGGGTGCCCCATGAACAGGTCTGCATGGCAAAGAAGTTGGCCACGTATTCGAAATCTGCATATCGGGCATCGGATGGCGGCACCTGGCCGATGAGGACCTTGTCAACATCCAGGAATTTCCCCCAGCAGTCGATGTGCTTAATATATTCCCCCAGCGGATCGGGTAAAAGGTGGTATCTTCTTAGGCCCAGGTAATGCCAGGCCATCGTATCAATTTCATCCTCATTCATGGAGGGATTTTCCCCGA
>Ga0208980_10000592_pt1 | contig 20806 bp, 16 predicted proteins | sample WetSurMetagenome_3_FD_187993 | JGI IMG/M metagenome (GOLD analysis project Ga0208980, IMG submission 187993) | Wetland microbial communities from Twitchell Island in the Sacramento Delta, sample from surface sediment Aug2011 Site A1 Bulk (version 2) | ecosystem: Environmental > Aquatic > Marine... | reverse complement strand
TATCTCGTCCGCCGCCGCGTACCTGCAACCCCGAACAGTACACCCTTTGGTTTAACCCCCCCCGTCTGCCATTGGCAGCCACCATCGCCAAGGCGATTCTTCGACCTCCCAAGAGGGGACTTATAGCTTTCTTTCATCCTCCTTCCCAAGCTGGAGCTTGGGAAGGCATAAATTCCCCAATTCACGAATCACAAATTCCCCAATTCACTAATACACAAATTCACTAATACACAAATTTCCCAATTTACTTATCCCTCAAACCTTTCCAGGTTTCTTTTCCATCCTTTGTATTTTGTCCTGTAAACGGGAGTGCCTTTGAACTCATTGTCAAATTCTTCTTCAGTTAGTGATAATAAATCATCTTTCGATTTATTGAATATCTTTTCGTTCGGAAAAAATCTGGCATCTTCCGTGAAAAACTTCTTTTTGTTAAACGGGCAGACATCCTGGCAGATGTCGCATCCGAAAATCCATCCTGATAAATCGAGATATCCGGGTATTTCATTCCTGTTCTCTATAGTTTGGTAAGAAATGCACAAGTTCGAATCGAGTTTATATTCTTCATATAATGCTCCCGTGGGACATGCATCAATGCAAATCCTGCATGTTTCACACAAGTCTTCAATATGTTTATCCGGTTCGAGTTCAATGTTTATTAGTATTTCCGACAGGAAAAAGAAACTGCCCGAATCCGGAATTATCACGTTTGAATTTTTTCCTATCCATCCGATTCCGGATTCAGCCGCCCACACTTTTTCCATAACGGGTCCGTCATCAACGTAATACTTTGTTTTAATTCCGCTTCCAAGACTTTCGATTTTTCCGCAAATTGATTTAAGTTTCTTCTTTAGAATTTTGTGGTAGTCCTTTCCCCAGGCGTAACGGGAAATTTTGGGGAGGTTAACATCATGTTTGAACGGTGTATCATAAATATATGCAAGCGAGATTATTGATTTTACATCTTCAAGAATAAGTCCGGGGTCATTTCGCTTTTCGACGGATTTCGAAATCCAGTCCATATCCGCATGTCTGCCTTCGTTAATCCATCGAGAGAGAAATTCTGTTTCGATGTTTAATTTACGGTATGAAGAAATACCGGTTTTGTTAAATCCATCCTGAACGCAAATCTGTTTGATTTTCCCGGTTAGGCTTTTAATATCAGCGGGCATTAGAAGTTAAAATTGAATTTTATCCCCTTTGGTTTTTCAACATAAACAAATTCGTCGTCGGTTTTAACATCGTATGTTTTCAAAACGCACCCCATTTCGCCCGTCTGCTTTCCTGTTGAAAGCGAAAACTTAAAGAAATGGACAGGGCAGAGCACATGCTCGTCTTCGATATAGCCAAGATGAATTTTCGGTGTGTGGTTATGAGGACAGACATTATCAACGGCATACAGTTTCCCGTTCACTTTAAACACTGCTATGTCAGTGTAATCGTCCTCTAAATACCTTAACCCTTTTTTTTCTTCAAGCTCGTCAATCCTGCAGACTTTTATGTATTCTTTAGCCATATACTGATTCAACGGAATTTATTACTTCTTCAACAGACTTCGTGTCTTTAAAAAATGAAAGCAGTTTCATTAACACTTCTTCCACAATTGCGTCAGGGCATGATGCGCCGCTTGTAAGAATTATCCTGGTTTTTTCCTTTAACGGCAAATAACCTATAGAAACAAGTTCTTTGTGATTATGGAAATCAAAGTGGGATATTTCATTCCGGCTGACTATTTTCGCCGCCGAGGAAATGAAATATGTCGGTAGTTTTTCTTCGCATAGTTCAACTATGTGAGAGGTGTTTGAACTGTTGTCCCCGCCGACCACGATTGCGATATCGGCATTCTGTTCAAGCATGGAAACCGTTGCGCGCTGGTTATCATGTGTCGCATAGCACAGCGTGTCCCTGGTATCCGCGAAATGCTCTTTAATATTTTCTTCTCCGTATTTCCTTATCATTATGTCGCGCAGGTAATCGGCAATCGCCTGTGTTTCGGTTGCGAGCATAGTGGTCTGGTTTACGACGCCGACTTTTAAAAGATGTTCCTCAGGAATAAAGTTCGCGGAAATTTTATCCCTGAAAATTTTGCAGAATTCATCTTTTGAAATATCACCTGTGATGTACTGCCCGAGTTTAATTGTCTCCTCAATATTCCTTACGATGATTGTCGGAGCGTTTTCCTTGCTGTGCGAGAAAGTTGCGCGCGTTTCCTCGTGCTTGTGCTTTCCGTGAACAATGACTGTGAAATCGCTGTTTCCGAGGCTTGAGGCACGGTTCCAGACTTTTTCCACGAAAGGACACGTGGTATCATACTTTAGCGTTTCTAAACCAAGGTCAGTCAGTATTTTCTGAGTTTCAACTGTCGTTCCGAATGCAGGAATGATTACGACATCATCCTTTTTGAGTTCATTCCATTCAATCTTTTGATTTCCGTTTGTATCACTAATGAATTTAACGCCTCTGCTTATCAAATCGCCGTTGACTTCTGGATTATGAATCATTTCGCTTAAAAGAAAAATCCTTTTATCGGGATTATCTTCGATTGCCTTGTAAGAAATTTCGATTGCATTTTCGACCCCATAACAGAATCCGAAATGGCGCGCGATGAGAAATTCAACGGAACCGAAATCCAGCGAAGTAGGGGAGTAATCCCTTTTTCTCGCGTCCTTTGCTTCCCTTAATTTTTTTATCCTGCTTATCAGGGAGCTTCTGTAAAATACCGGAATCTCAAATTTTTTCATGTGACGTAATTTTATTCAAATGCGCTTAATCCCGTAACGTCTTCGCCGAGTATTAATGTGTGCATTTCATGAGTTCCTTCGTAAGTCTTGACGGATTCAATATTATTCAGATGCCTCATTATCGGGTATTCATCCAGTATGCCGTTTGCGCCGAGCATTTCTCTTGCCATTGAAGCGACGGTTTTCGCCATTTCGCAGTCATTGCGTTTCGCCATTGATACATGCTGAGGACGCATTGTGCCATTGTCTTTCATCTGCGCAAGGCGGTAATTCAGCAATTGCGCTTTTGTAATTTCAGTAAGCATGTATGCAAGTTTCTCTTTTGTAATCTGGAATGCTGCGATTGGTTTTCCGAACTGTATGCGTGACAGAGAATATTCAAGCGCCGTCTGGTAGCAGTGCATTGCCATTCCTGTGACGCCCCATGCGATTCCGTATCTTGCCTGTGTAAGACAGCTAAGCGGAGACTTAAGCCCGCCGCTGTCAGGCAATAAATTCTCTTCGGGAATCAGGCAATCCTGGAATACAAGTTCCGAAGTCACGGATGCCCGCAGCGACAATTTTCCTTTCATCTCCGGCGCGGTGAATCCTTTGGTGCCTTTTTCTACAAGGAATCCTCTGACCCTGCCGTCGAGTTTTGCCCATACGACGGCGACATCTGCAATCGTACCGTTTGTAATCCACATTTTTGCTCCGTTGATAAGATAACCGCCGTCAACTTTCTCTGCTTTGGTAATCATGCCTCCGGGATTGCTTCCGAAATCGGGTTCTGTAAGCCCGAAGCAGCCTATTTTTTCGGCTCTTGCGAGTTTCGGAAGCCAGAATTTTTTCTGCTCTTCACTGCCGTAAGTGTAAATCGGGTACATAACAAGCGCAGACTGTACAGAAGCGAAACTCCTGACGCCGCTGTCGCCGCGCTCGAGTTCCTGCATTATCAGTCCGTATGCAATATTGTTAATTCCCATTCCGCCGTATTCAACAGGAAGCGTCGGGCCGAATACCCCGAGCTCTCCCATTTTAGGTATCAACTGCACCGGAAATTTCATTTCCTGGTTGTACTTTTCTATTACAGGGATGACATCTCGGTTAACGAAATCCCTGACGGTATCCCTTATCGCTTTTTCCTCGTCAGTGTATAAATCATTCAGGTTGTAATAATCCACGCTTTTATTATCTGCTGTATACATAGGTTATTAATTATGCTTTACGAATTTTTCTAAATTATTATTATCGGATTTAATTTTTATTTTAATGCCGGACTTCAGGTATTTGACCTCCCTGACCTCAGACCTCTCATAGACTTCGCTCAGTCCTTTGTAATCGCCCGGTTTCAATTTAATTATTTTATCCTCAACATTCTTCGTAAGAACGCCGTTGATTTTTGCAAGTAGTCCTGAAATATTCATGCCCCTGCCTGCGGAAATGAACACGCCGTCAGGATGCCTGTGTTTAAGGTCTGACAGCAATTCCCTGTCTTTAATCAAATCAACTTTATTGAAAACGTCTATGATTGTTTTATGTCCGGCACCGATTTCCTCAAGCGTATCTTTTACAACCGCTGTCTGTTCTTCAAAGTTCGGATTTGAGGCGTCAATAACATGAAGCAGAATGTTGGATTCAACGACTTCCATCAGGGTTGACTTGAACGATTCGATCAGGTTATGCGGAAGATTTTTAATGAAACCGACGGTATCCGATACGAGAACTTTCTTCGGAAAGCGGGAAATAATTTCCTCATTTTCCTTCTTCTTCAATTTCAGAACGCGTGTTGAAGTATCGAGCGTTGCGAAGAGTTTATCGGCTACGTATATGTTCGAATCCGTAAGCAGATTCAGCAATGTCGATTTACCGGCATTTGTATATCCGACCAGCGACAAACGGAGGTAGTTTACGCGTTCGAGCGACTGTGTTTTTCTCTGTGTATCGATTTTTGACAGTTTTTCTTTAAGAATCGAAATACGTTTTTTAATCAGGCGCCTGTCTGTTTCAATCTGCGTTTCGCCGGGACCTTTTGTGCCGATACCGCCGTACTGTTTTGAAAGGTGTGTCCACTGGCGCGTCAGACGGGGGAGTGAATATTCAAGCTGGGCAAGTTCAACCTGGAGTTTTGCCTGAGCTGTTTTCGCATTACCGGCGAAAATGTCGAGAATCAGATTAGACTTGTCTATTATCTTGCATTTAATTTCGTTTTCAAGGTTACGAAGATGAGTATATGACAATTCATTTTCAAAGATAACGAGTGATACTTTGTGTTCTTCAACGTAATCAGCAATTTCCTGAACTTTGCCCTTGCCAATCATGTAACGCGAATCGAAATTCGCGCTGAACTGGTAATATGTTTTAACGACGTCAGCGCCTGCTGTTTCGGCAAGAAACTTAAGCTCGTCCAGTGAACGGATGTGGTCATATGAATTTTTTCCGCCTTTAACTGAAAAATAAACGAGAACAGTTTTTTCTTTTTCTTTGCGTGTATTTATCAATAATTCTTTTATTTTATATAAATTATCAAATTACAAGGTCTCATAAAATCCTATAAGTTGTCTTCGCGGAATGGATTAGAAGTTCAACAATTAAACAAAATGGAGTCAGAAACGATTCGTTTCTATGATTTACTTTTAAGGTTAAGTATTTGATTTAATAATAGGTTAGTGCAGCTAATATTTTGTCACTTCATCACTTCATCACTTCGTTACCTTGTTAGCTTGTTAAAGCTTTTCGACTAATTTCCGGATTAACGAATCAACAAATTCACTTTAATAATACGGCTTTCTTCACTTCCCTAAACCCTTCTGTCTCTATAGTATAAAAATATATTCCTGATGCAAACTTTTCGGCATTCCATAATGCTTCATAAATGCCCGCTTTCAGCCTACCGTTTACAATCTCGGCGCATAATTTGCCTGATACGTCATAAACATTCATACGAACGTAATTATCCCTTGCCAGTTCGAACCTGAATTTCGTAACTGGATTAAACGGATTCGGGTAATTCTGGTGAAGAATAAACTTTTCGGGAATTCCCTCCGATAAATTTGTTATTCCTGTCGTCCGTACCCTGAACCTGAAAACAGTTGACCATGGGCTTGTTCCCAGAGAATTTGTTGCGTTAACCCTCCAGAAATATTTTGTGTTTAAGCTCAGAACTCCCGGTCTGATTGTCAGCGGTGTGTTTGCAACAACAGTATCATAAGTCATGCTTCCAAACAGCGAATCCATTGACACCTGTATCCTGAAACTCGTTACATACCCGTTACTGTCCCAGAGCAGATAAGGAGTCTGCAAAACATTAGTAGCGTTGTCGAACGGTAGAAGTAATACCGGCGGTGGAGGAACACCAAGATAAACAAAAAATGCGGAATCTTTTGTATAAATATTTGAAAATTCATCTGCCACAATACATCTATGAAATCCGTATGATGCTTTTCCGTCGATAAATATATTTCCTGTTAAAGTCGTATCATTTACTATTAAAACATTGTTTGTTCCGACACCTAAACTGTCAAAATTAATTACAAAATACGGCGAAAGTGTAAATTCAGTTCCTAAGCCGTATACTGTTATTGGAAAGGTCATACTTTGCCTGCCTGTATCAGGAACGACCCGGGATATTGATTGTGAATGTAGCATTCCTGATGTCAGTATAAGAGCAATTAATATGTACTGAAATACCCTCAATGTATGATTTTATTTAAAATAATTTTTAATTTGAATAAATACACTGTAATTCTTAACATATACAGGGTCATATATTTTATTGTCTATTTCGTAAATCAATGTATTACTTTCGTCATTCATTTTCAGATTTGCATAAATTGATAACAGATTTATCTGTGGTTCAATGAAATTTGGAGCAATAGTTTTCAGTTCTTTAAGAATGCTTATTGCGTCTTCATACTTTCCTGTTGCATAACATGCTGATGCTTCGTTCATCATAATGGTAGGATAATATTTGCTGTATTTCCGCGCTTTCAGGAAATCCTTTAATGCTTCATCGTAATTCCCAAGTTCAAAGTTACCGGTACCGCGGTAAAAACTAATCGGCATTTTATTCATATCTGCCGGATAAATCCATTCCGGAATTCTATCCAGCACTGAAATCATTTCTTTGTAATTTCCCTGTATTTTAAGGTTTATTGCAGCAATGTATCTTTTCTCGATAGAGTAATGATAAATTTTTAATATTATTAATCCACAAATTAGAAATATTACTACAGCGTAAAGTGTAAATTTAACTTTCTGATTCTTATTAATAAAAGCAATTAGTTTCTCAAACCTTCTAAATCTGCTAATTAAGTATTTGCCGTATCCCATAACAAGGCAAAGCATAAACAAACTCATAGCCCAGATATTTTCATGTGTGAAATTAAAAAATGAAGTTACGGAAAAACCAACTGCAGTTAACAGATACGGCAGATAATTTATATCCTTTACGGTAACTTTAAACAGAAAGTAAATCCCCGTGAATATAAATATTGAGTGTAAAAGTCCCCATATCCCGTATTCCGCAATCATTTCAAGATAATCGTTGTGTGCCGAATAAAATAAGTTCATGTTCTTATTCTCATCAGTAAAAATCTCACCCATGTACATAGGAGCCGTTCCCGTCCACTGCCCTGAACCAATTCCTGTCACCGGATTATCCGCAAACATCTTAAGAGATGTATCCCAGTACATCAGCCTCAGTTTGTTTGAATGATACTCTTTATTAAAGATTGATGCAACCGTTTCCAAAAGCGAACTTCTCTCCTCAAACTTTGATGGTAATACAGCAGATATGATAATTGCCAGCATAAATATTCCGGATACTATCCATGATTTCCGTTTTAAAGAATTTGAATCTATGATTTTTCCGTTTTTATGCTGAAAAATCAGTACAGCTGACAAAACCAACAAACCTGCAACAACTGCAATATACCCGGTTCTGGTTCTGAGTGAAAAAAGATAAACCAATGAACAAGTAATTGAAAAAATAAACAATATATAATAATACCTTTTAGGAATGTTTTCTGCAAACATATTGCCCAACGAAAACAATATAATACCGGCAATAATGTCAGCATAAAAAACCCTGCTTTCTGAAATTAACGTAAACGAATTATCAAATTGAATATTTATATATAATAATTTATATGCAGATAAACACAGTCCGATAAATAGTATAATAAACCTTAAAAATTCCCCTGAAATTGTAAAGCGCCGTAAAATTATCACAACGCTTAAAAAGAAAATGACACCGGTTATTTCGATAAAGGAAAACATATTTTTAATAGATAAATATCATAATTTAAGAACTGTATAGTTTAATCTGTTAATAAAGTATAAATTATTATTTATTTTTAAGAACTTAAACGGAAATTGAAAATTGAAAAATAATTAACGGAACTATTGCAGGATACATTCAACTTAAATATTGTAAGGAATTCTGTTCATTTATATTTATATCAGCTGGTTATATATTTATCTCCCGTAATAACCCTTCCTTATCTTTTCCGAATATTTAATTCCGATATATACGGATACATTAGTTTTGTTATTGTTTATTTTGCTTATTTTACACGAATTGTTGAATACAGTTTCAACATATATTCAGTCAGGGACATATCGGCATCAGAAAACAGTCGTTCTGTAATTTTTTCGAAAGTGCTGCTTTTAAAGATTATACTCTTTTTTTTATCCCTGGTAATTTTGATAATAACATATATCTTATTCTTTAATTCTAAAATCGACTTATTGTCATTTTTGCTTTCAACAGGGTCTTTATTTGCTTTTGCTGTTACGCCTTATTGGTTTTACAGGGGGGTGGAAGATATGAAATTCATATCCGTCTTCAATACTTTGAATAAAGGAATGATGTTAATCATGATATTCCTTTTTATCAGGGAAAAAGACGATTTTATATTGTATTTCATAATAGATTTTTCAACTAATTTAATAACTGCGATATTTGTTCTCTGGCATATTTTATTAAAATACCGCATTAATTTTATTGTTTACCCTGTAAAGGATTTATTTGATTATTTTAAAAAAGGGTTAAATATTTTTATTTCCGATTTCCTGGCTTTCATATATTCATCTTCAAATGTAATGATACTTGGTATTTTTGCCGACAATATAACTCTGGGGTATTATGCTGTAAGCGAAAAGATAATAAATTTATTAAAAGGAATATTTTCGCCTTTTATTCAGGCAGCATTTCCTTCATTATCAAAATTATCTGTTATTAATCCCGAGAAGGCCAGGGCTTATATTAAAAAGTCATCCTTTGTTCTGGGAAGCGCTGGATTTCTCTTATCATTGATATTATTTCTGTTTCCGGATGTAATAGCGCAGTTTGCTACCGGCAGTAATAACAATTTTGCGGTCTACACATTAAAAATGATGTCGGTAATATTGTTTAGTTTTAGTCTTGTTACAGTTTTTTCCAATTTATATTTACATTCCTTTGGTTATTTTAAAATCTGGAGTAAAATGATAATGTTTGTTTTTACATCTACGGTTATGATTCTTATATTGATGCTGATTATGTTTGATAATTACCTTGATGTCGTAATTTATATGACACTTTATTCCGAACTTTCATTAACTGTTATTTCAATAATATACTTTATAAAAGGCAAACCTGCGCTATATGAAAAGGTATGATTATGTAGTAGTGGGCGCCGGTTTTGCCGGAGCGGTGATAGCTGAAAGAATAGCTGCTATTCATAAGAAAAATGTTTTGGTAATAGACAAAAGAAATCATGTTGGCGGAAATGCATACGATTATTATGATAAATATGGAGTATTAGTTCATAAATACGGTCCTCATATTTTTCATACAAATAATAAAATTGTGTTTGAATATCTATCGCACTTCACAAATTGGCGTAAATATGAGCACAAAGTATATGCAAGATTTAATAAAGATTTGTATCCGATGCCGATTAACTCAACAACAATTGGTAAATATTATAACAGAGAATTCAGGTCTAAATCAGAATTAATTGAATTTTTGAGAGATATTAAGACAGATATATTTCCGGTTTTAAATTCAAAAGATATTGTAACAAATCAAATAGGAATTGATTTATACAAAAATTTCTTCGAAAAGTTTACTGAAAAAACATGGTTTAAGAATCCGTTATTCTTGAAGCCAGGTGTTTGCGGAAGGTTAAAATTACGGTTAAATAATGATGACAGGTACTTTACAGACAAATATCAATTCATGCCACGGGATGGTTATACTGAATTGTTTAAAAACATATTAAGTAACGAAAGAATTGAGATTTTGCTTAATACTGATTATAAAAATGTAATTAAAAACCTTGGTTATCAAAAATTAATATATACAGGTCCCATAGATTATTATTTTGATTATTGTTACGGGAAATTGCCGTACCGTTCCCTTAAATTAAAATTTAAAAACATTAAAAAGGAATATTATCAGGATTTTTCGGTAATTAATTTTGTAGGCGATGAAAAGAAAACAAGAATTGCTGAATTTAAACACATTACCGGACAGAAGTGTGCAACAACGACTATCGGAATTGAATATCCTCTTGAAAAGGGGGATGAATTCTACCCGACTTTAACGAATGAATCTGAATTGCTTTACGGTAAATACAAAAAACTAGCGGCTAAATCATCAAATGTAATTTTCACCGGCAGACTTGCAAATTTCAAGTATTTTAATATGGACCAGGTAGTGGCGCAAAGTTTAAATAAATTCAAGCACTTAGCCCGATGACAAAAGTGTTACTCACAACTTATGACGGTTTTCCTTCGGCTGATACCGGGGGTCCCAATAAGGTAATACATCAAATTATTGAGCACACAAAAGACCTGAATGTTCAGTATGACTTATTAACATATAAATATCTAGTAAGATCACCGGCAATAATTCAACCGGATAAAAGAAACATGCCATTAAAAAGAACCATTGCTGATTATTTATTCAAGAAGTACAAATTATACAGGAAAATCACAACATCTGATTCGTATTTAGAAAGACATTATCATAAACGGGATATATTTTTTAATAAAATGGCAGAAATCACGGAATATAATGTAATACATTCACATACCAGCTTATCTCATTATCATTTCATTAATTCAAATGCAAAAAAAATTCTTACAGTTCATAGCAAAGGTTCGATACTTAATGATATGGAGGACTATATAAATAAAATCAGTTTCTTTCAAAAGTTTTCAGATGAGTTTAGAAAAAGGGAAATATTGGCATTTAATAACTCAGATGTTATCACATTTCCAAGCGAATATGCATATGAATTATTCTATTCGGATTATGGCGGAGAGCTTGATAAATCAAAACATATTGAAATTATCCACAATGGCGTAGATACTAAGTATATTGATTCAATTAAAGCAGACTCGGCAATTTTAAAAAGGTATGGTATTTGTGATAATTATGATGTACTGATTCTGAATGTCGCAAATCATGTTATGCAAAAAAACATCGATAAAATATTGGATATTATTAGTTTAATGGTTGACAGGGGCATTAAACCATTGTTAATAAATATCGGAACAGGGGTGCTAACAGCATCCTTAAAAGAAAAAATTGCATCTCTAAAGCTGATTAAAAACGTAAAATTACTTGGAAAAGTCAGTCATAATGAAGTATTAAAATTCATGAAAATATGTGATGCACTTATAATGCTTTCCGACAGAATTGTTTTTGATATGGTAATTCTTGAGGCAATTGCATGTAGTATGCATATTATATCAAATCTGGAGGGAGGAAACAGGGAAGTACTTTCAAATTACAAGGGGTATGTCGATATAAGTTGTTTTATTAAAGATTTCAAAATACCTGATTATCGACCCGCAGTTATTAATTCTTTTGGAATAAACCAATTTGATATTCAGCGTACAGTTACGTTGTACAAGAATTTATATTACGGTTAATAGTTAAACTTCAGATTTGATATAAATTGAAAGTAGAACAAAAAAACATATTGTTTATTACCGATGAATTGAATAAAGTATGCGGTGTGTCCAACCATTTGTTTGTATTAATTTCCGAATTAAATAAGACAGATTTTTTTAATAATATATTTTTAGTTTCTGGAGGGGGAAATAATATTAGTAATTTCGAAAAACTTAAGATAAAATTGCTAATCAATCCCGTTTTTCTTCACAAAAACAGGTCTATATTGAATTTTGCAAAAGGAGTTTACCTTCTGCAGAAATTAATCCGTAAAGAAAAAGTGAGAATAATTCATAGCCATAACCATTATGCTGCGAATATTTCATACTATTCATCCTTAATTTCAGATACGGTGACTATTCAGACAAACCATGGCATAATTCCGAAAGGTGGTTTATTAAATCATTATAAAGCAGATTATCACATTGTTTTAAGTGATTCAATTAAAAGATATTATCTTGGTAATGAAATTTCAAAACCCGAAAAAATACTAATGATAAAACCTGGTGTTCATTTCAGAAAACTTGACAAAGAATCAAAGGAGTTAAAGCCCCTGGTTCTTTCCAGTTCCAGGTTTGTAAAAGAAAAACACCTGGAAACTTTTATAAAAGCCGCAAATAAAGTAAAAAAAACTAAACCGGGCATTTGCGATTTCGTTCTGTCTGGTGATGGTATCGAAAAAGATAATTTAGTTAAGATAAATAATGATTTGGGAAACAGTGTTATTTTCAATAATTCATTGGATAAATATGCGGAGCTTTTTGGAGAAGCTTCTGTATTTGTAATTACATCTGAATCAGAAGGCATGCCCACTGTTTTAATGGAAGCTATTAAAAATGATTGTATTGTAATATCATCGAGATTCTTTGGTTACGAAGGGATTATGAATAATTATCCACATGAATTACTTTTTGATGTAGGAGATTATAATAAATTATCTGAAATATTATTTTATGTATTGAATAATATACAAGGAATAAAAAAGCAATTAAGTAACTTTTTTGATAACTTTAGTAGAGAATATAATTTGGAAAATATGATAACAGGTCATCTTGGTATTTACGGGAAAATATTCAATCCCCCGAAAAATTTTCCGTTAAGATAACCAAGTATTTGAAAAACAATCATGAATATTATATTACGCAGATTGATTTAGAAAATCTTTTAAAAAATTCCTTAGGTTGGTAAATTCTTTTCTAAAGAATTTTAATGCATAGTTTATTCTTAATCTTAATCTTAATTCTTTAAATGCCTTGAAATTCTTCTCGCTTAAAAAAGTTGTCAGATATGCTGATAATATTCTCGGATTTATTAAAATCCTCAAATTTAGTTTGTTAAAATAAAATCTTGCAGTTTTCTTGTCTCCGTAAAAATATTCTCGCCAACCTTTATATACATTGATATTCTTTAAGCCGAACTCATGTTCAAGATTGTTATAGTATTGTTCCGTTAATACATAAGCAGACCGGTTTTTATTTTCCAGTTGCTGAGATATTGCATTATCATGATATCTTTTTATTAACAGAACTTTTTGGACATTTCCGAAAACAATCTTGTCTTTCAGTCTTAACCAAAGTTCGTAATCCTCAATGTAAATATTTTTGTACCCACCGTATTTTAATATTATATCTTTTTTGTATATTAATCCTGAATGGTTAATTTCAGAATGCAGTACTAATTTTTCTCTGATTTTATCATGGTGTTCTGAGGTGTTGACCACATATCTGATTTTATTACCGATTAATACCGCATATTTGCTTGATAATACATCTACATCGGGATGAATTCTCAAGTATTCCAGCTGACATTTGAATCGGTCAGGCATCGAAATATCATCACCGTCCATTCTGGCAACAAGCGGGTATCCGGATATTTGCAACCCCTGATTCAGTGTCTCACCTAAACCCAGATTCTTTTCGTGGCATATTAATCTTATTCTTGAATCTTTAATAGATTTTATAATTTGAACGGTATTGTCGGAAGAACCGTCATCAATTATCAATAATTCAAAATCTTTATAAGTCTGGTTTAAAATACTGCAAACGGATTGATAAATATATTTTGAATTATTGTATGTCGGTAATAATACTGAAATTCCCATATGTAAAATCATTAAAATTTTTTCACTACAATTTCTATAGAATATTCACCATCAGAGTGTATATCAGGATCAGTAATTGTATGATTATAATCGCACACTTTTGCATATATTATTTCAAAATTTATCAAATTATTTTCTATTAATGGGATAATACCAAGTGTGAATTCATTCAAGCTTTCTGACAAAAGGAAATAAAATTTGTGGTCAGGATTCCATTTTGAAGGCAATGATGTTCTTTTCTCATACAGGTCCCTGTGCGGAACATACAATATTAGGAAACCGTGTTTTTTAACGATACGGAACCAGTTTTTTAAGGCTTTGGCAGGATTGTCCAAATGTTCCAGTGTGTGGGAAGAATACACAAAATCATACGAATTATCTTCTATCCCGTTCATATATTGCGCATCCCCGTTTTCATAATCGAACCCCTCACAGTTGCTGCAAAGTAAATCCCCACCATAACCTATATCTAAACCCTTACCTATGCAATATTTCTGAAAAAACCCTTCATTTAATCTCCGCTCTTTCGCTTTGAAAGTCTCTGTTTTTCGATTAGGTCTGCCTATAGTTTTGTAAACGAATTTAACAAAACCAGATTTCATTTTATTATATTTACTAATTATGTTGCACACATTCAAATATCTGATATTAAGTATTATTGCTTAGTTTTTAATAATATCCAGTATCCTCTTCTTTGTATAATCGGATGATTAAAGGAAAATTGTTTGATGAAAACAATATCTGAATTGGAAAACCTGAGAACATTCAAAAATCTTTCATTCTGACTGAAAATATAATTTCCATTAGCATCATATTTAATACTGTCGTATGATATGGTTGACAAATAATTAATTTTTGTTTTAAAAAAATATTCTGTAATACCGGGATTTTGCAAATACTTTTCTGCATACTCAACCGTATTTACGAAACCATCACCGTTCAATATATTTCTTTCGGAGAAAAAAGAAACAACCCCCGAATAATCATACTTATATATCAGGTCATTTTCATTTGTCCTTTCATTAAGTGATTTTGCGTATTCGTATGAACTTTCCCATTTTGACGGTATGATTCTTCCCACAATAAGGGATATAATAAAAATTACTGTTAAGGAAACATTTAAAAGTAGCAAAATGTGCCTGGATTTGAAATTTAACAAGGATATTAACAAAATTATTACGAGAAAGAAGGGAAAAGAAATATACCACTCCCTAATGTTATATTTATTATAAGTTAAATGTATAATCAGATTGAGAAATAATCCTGCAATTGCAGATAACAAAACAATTCCGGTGTGTGAAATATTCTTGGTTTTGAAAGCAAAAAAATATAACAAACATGCTAAAATGACTGCAAATTTTAATGTATGGTTGAATAAATACTTACCATCAGTGATTAACATTTTTAAATTACTAAAAAATAAAATATCAGGAAAAGAATTCAGGACTATTGAGGAAGCTGTCCGGAGTGATCCAAATAATAAGATATTAGAAGTAAAATATGCTACTGAAAATATTAATGTAATAAATAAATCAGCGGATAAAACAAAAACTTTGTTATTACGGGAAGAAGTTATATAATCCGCAAATATCATTGCAGGTACTAATGTAACTAAATAATCTATGCGTATAAGAAACATAAATCCGATTATTACTGAATTGATGATAATTTTTATCCGGCTCTCTGGATTTTTCTTGAATTTAATGAACAAATAAAGAGAATAGAATAAGAAACTTAAATGTGTTTCTGTACCATAGTCACTCATAAATATAAAGCAAAAGGAAGACATAATTAAAAATACCAATTCTGATATATTCATCCGTCCCTTTGAGGAAATAACGGCTTTAATAAAAAAGTAAATCGATAATGTTATTATTGTTACATGTAAAATGCAGGTAAAACGGAACAACAATTCCGGATTCGAAATATTTAAAAACCGCAATGCTGAAAAATAAACTGATAAGGTCATTAAATATAAAGGATGATAACCGTTTGTAGAACTTACTTTGTCAAAAGTCGAAAAGAAACCCTCAGAAAAATTTTTTGCTATTTTTAGATAAAAAAATGAATCATCATGTGCAAAATTTAATATTACGTTAAATGGAGCAATCAGAAAGAATATCGCGATACCGGTAAAAACAGAAAAACATAGTATTTTGTCTTTATATCTTAACATACATTAAAATAATAATCCTGTTAAAATTATTACATTCATATTTTATCTGAAAATAATTAAGATTAGGACGTTAAATTAATGAAAAATATTCTATTAATATCTTTAAATGCCCTTGGTGACACATATCTTACTTTGTCGTCAGTAGCTCCGTTTAGAAAATATTTTAAAAACATCAATGTTGATTTGCTTTCAACAAATGAATCATCTTTGTTTTCAGAATATTTCGGATTGAATAAGTTATTCTACATTACAAGGTCAAGACCCCTGTCATTTCTAAAATCATTACATATAATAAGAAAAAAATACGATTTTGTGATTTCATTTTTCCCTGGAAGGCTTAACTCCTTATATACGAATATATCTCGTGCAGATAATAAATATTATTACAGGAATTACCGCAAGTTGGATTTCTGGCATAATAGTAGTCAGGAATTATTTAAAAATAATAAGAAAACAGGTTTAACTTGGATGCCCCGTGATAATTACATGTTTAGAATAGAGCTTATCTTAAAAAATATAGTTGAAGACAAAATTATACTTGAAAAACCGTTGTTCTCTGATATCAGAATAGATATTAATAGGAAAGAAAACTATGTAGTTTTAAACCATTCATCAAGAGACATTAACAGGCAAATTAACAGGGGATTATTAATTGAAATAGGCAAGTATTATGAAAATAGGGGCATTAAAATGTTAATTCTGGATTTTTACAAAGAATTTGAAAATGACCCTGAACTCGGTAAGTATTCCGTAAATATATTAGAATTTAAAAAAGTTGTGGATTTGATCTTAAATTCAAGACTGTTTATAACAGCAGATTCGTTTTTAATTCATGTTGCAGATGCGTACAAAGTAAATTCGTTCGGAATATTCAGCAATACAAATCCGGATTGTGTTCTGTTTAACAGTAGTTTCAAGGTTTATACCCGCTATCCGATTTCTTCAATAAAATTTGATGATATAAAAAGTTATCTTGAAATTTGAATAAGCAAGTTATAAACATATCGGGCTTGAATATTTTATTTAGTGATTATCTGTATCTATTAGAAAACATTGATAAATCAATAACTAAGAATAGAAAAGTAATAATTACATATGCAAATTTTCATGTTTGTAATTTATGCAGGACAGACAAAGATTTACATCGTTCTGTAAATAATTTTGATATTGTACATGCGGACGGCTGGCTTGTATTTTTGGCATCAAAATTGCTTTTATATAATTATGCAAGACATGAACGAATTAACGGAACAGATTTATACAATAAATTATTATCCGGGACCCATAAATACAGAGTGTTTTTATTGGGCGGGATCTTTGACATAAATGAAAATAATATTTATAATTATTTTCCCAAAAGTATAAAAATAACAGGTCAAATAAAAAATATTGTTAATCATAAAACAGTAACAGAAGAAATTAATAATTCGAAATCCGATATTTTAATGGTGGGTCTGGGATCACCGTTTCAAGAAAAATGGATTGTAGAAAATAAAGAAAAGATAAACGTACCTGTGTTATTGGCAGTTGGAAGCGGTTTGGATTATCTTGCGGGTGTAAAGAAAAGAGCCCCTTTGTGGATGCAGAATATCGGTTTGGAATGGTTACACCGCTTATTTCATGAACCGCGCAGATTATGGAAAAGATACGTCCTTGGAATACCTGTTTTTCTGTTTTATGTTTTAATTCAAAAAGTTAAATTAATGTTAAAAAAATAATACGATTGAAGCGTTATATAACGGCTTTCATATTACTTATTACACAGATTTCTTTTGGACAGAACTTTAACTGGATTACTCCCAATAAACCATACCTGAAGCTCTATGTCTCTGACGACGGTATTTATCGCATTAATAAACCTGATTTTACAAATAGCGGTATAAACACCGGTTCGATTGACCCGAGAACAGTAAAAGTATATTACAAAGGCAGCCAGATTCCTATTTATTTCTTCGGAGAACAGGACGGTGTGTTTAACGACAATGATTATTTTGATTTTTACGGGCAAAGAAATTACGGCGGACAGACCATAACATATAAAGAGTCCGGAAATACAAATATAGTTGATTATATTACCGATGAATACTTTAATTTGTATTCAGATACTTCCGTGTACTGGGTAGACTGGGGAGGTGCTTACGGATTAAGATTCGCAGATTATACATATAATTCCGGAATACCATTCTCTCAGGAGTATTTTTATTCAAAATTACAGTTTGAAAAAGACCTTGTATATTCACTCGGCGAGCACAGGAATAACCAGGATTACAGGTATTTTAACAATGAAAAAGTTTCCGGTGAAGGATGGTACTGGAGGGAAATGCAGAGAGGAAACACTGTCAGCGATACATTCAGGGTTCCTTTTGTTAATACTTCCAATGCTCCCTGTAACTTAAAACTTTTTGCCTATCCGAATTCATACTCGGATTCCATTTTTAATGAACACCGGCTTCTGGTCAGGGTTAACGGGAATCTGCTGGATACGATTAAAACCAATGACTATAAAAGAATTGATACTACTGTGGCTTTTCCATCATCGTTACTTTCCCAGACAACTGTTAATCAGATAACAGTTACATATCTCGGGCTTGGCACTTATATCGGATACATGTATTTTGACTATTTTTCCCTGTCTTATCCCAGAAGATTCGCGCTTGAAAGCAGTAGATTGTCTTTTTCTTCCGGCCTTTCCGATACATCATCAAGAGTATTCAAAATTTCGGGTTTTAATTCCCTTAACGAAACCAATATATATGATGTAAAAAATGGAATGAGAATATCTACAATCATCAGTTCTTCAGATACGCTTATATTTGCCGGCAAGCAAAACGGCTCATTCGAGATTGTTAATGCATATATTACCAAAAAACCATTCAGAATAAAACAAAAACAGGTACCCAATCTCGTTTCCGCGTCAAACGGCGCAGATTATCTGATTGTTTATAATAAACTGCTGGAATCCCAGGCTGAACAATTAAGACAATACCGTGCAAGCCGCGATAATTTCCGATCTTTCAAAGCTGAAATAGAAGATATTTACGATATATTTAATTACGGGATGGAGAATCCTTCTGCAGTCAGGTTGTTTACTAAATATGTATACGACAACTGGCAGCTGCCAAAGGTTAAATATCTTGTATTATTCGGCCGGGGTTCGTTAGATCCCAAGAAAAATTCATCGGCATCGGTTTATTATCAGAACCTTGTGCCTGTGTACGGAAATCCTGTCTCTGACGGGTATTTCGGAAATTTCAACATCGGCGCATTTACATACTACCAGCAGATATCAGTCGGCAGGATACCTGCATTGACTCCTCAGGAAGCTTCAGACATTGTAAATAAAACTATTGCTTATGAAAATCAGAATTCTAATCCTGAAAAATGGTGGAAAAATTTTATTTTCATAACAGGAGGCCAGACTATACAGGAGCAAATTCAGTTTGCTAACCAGTCGAATTTCTTTATTAATGAGTATATAACAAGTTGTCCTACAGGAGGATATCCGGTAAGAATATTCAGAAACGACTCGTCCGGTTATGTTACATATAATTACAGGGATTCCATTATAAATGCTATGAATTCGGGAGGTCTGATTACAAATTATATCGGGCATGCAGGCAGTACAGTATGGGATAACGGAATAGAGGGTCCGGAAGTTTTATCCAATCAGAACAAACTCCCTTTAATCCTGAGCATGACATGCTTTACAGGAAAAAGCGCAGAGACAAATGTAAGAAGTTTCGGAGAAAACTTCATAAAAATTAACGGTAAAGGGTCTGTCGGGTTTATCGGGACAACAGGCTGGAGTTTCAGCGGTTCGGGAAATACGCTGAACGGGTTTATCCTGAATACATTTTCGAAAGATACTTTAAGAAGAATAGGTTTGATTTATAAAAGCGCTTCCGGAAAAATGCTGAATGATTCAGGAGTATCGGCAGTCAGGAATACAATTAATTGTTATGGTTTGTTGGGCGACCCTGCCGTAAAACTTTTAATACCTCAGTATCCCGAGTTTGCAATAAGCATGGCTGATTATAAATTATCCAATCCGTTTCCTTTTATCAGGGAGGTAATAACGTTATCTGTTTATCCTCAAAATCTCGGAATATGTACCGATTCGATGAAAATCAGGTATCAATTGCTGAAAAATAGTCAAAACAGTAAAATAAAAGATACTATTATCCGCGGATTTACATACATAGATTCGATCAATTATAATTTTTCTCTTGATACTGCAGGCAGTTATACAATGAAAGTTATTTTAGACCCGGATGGATGGAACACAAAGGAGATAAAATCAAACAATATTATATCGTTCCCTATTTCGCTTAAGAATATTTCTTTTGTACCCCTTAAACCTGTTGATAATCAGGCTGTAGGAGACACAATTGAGATTGTTGGAATAAATCCGAATATAAGTTTTGCCGGTAATAATGTTAAACTCCTATTGCAGGTCGATACAAGCAGGTTGTTTAATTCTAATATACTTCAGTCATATTTCAATAATAATCCATCCGGAGTCATAACCAGATTTAATTATGTTTTGCCGATTAAAGATACAAATAATGTTTATTTCTTCAGGTTAAATTCAATAATCAATAACTCTGACACATCTGGATGGTCGGATACAAAAAGGATTGTGTATGCAAACAGCAGTGAAGGGAAATATCTTCCATTAAATTCTGACAGTGTTGTGTTAGTTTCCAAATATAAAGCCGGGCAGTTTAATCAGAATGAATTATCAAATATATATTTTGACGGTACATTTTTCAGGTTGGAACAATATGCCGGAGAAATTCAATCTCAATCCGGAACAGTTTCTACAAATAACGGTTCATTGATAAGAATCAACAACAAAGAAA
>Ga0208980_10000590_pt1 | contig 20826 bp, 36 predicted proteins | sample WetSurMetagenome_3_FD_187993 | JGI IMG/M metagenome (GOLD analysis project Ga0208980, IMG submission 187993) | Wetland microbial communities from Twitchell Island in the Sacramento Delta, sample from surface sediment Aug2011 Site A1 Bulk (version 2) | ecosystem: Environmental > Aquatic > Marine... | reverse complement strand
AGAGTTTGGTTCCGATTACCCGGATTACCTGAGAGTCATCCTTAAAAAGTCCGGATGGATTCTTGTCGTCGCTATACGTCAACGCATCAAGAACTGCTCTAAGAAGTTTATCCACATCGCCCGTTCCTCGGACGGTGGGGAACCACCTTTTTGTCTGTGGCTTAGATATATAGAATATACATTCTACTATATAAGCTATATTGGTGTCATCTACAAAGAAATCATCGTGATACTTGGGAAGTACGGCTTGAAATCTGTCCCTATAATCTTCTATGCCCTTGTGATTCTGATGTACCATTACCACTCCCAACTTCGGTGTCTTCTTTGGATTCTTCTGCCAACCCTTCTTACGATAGGCGAAGGCTTTCAATGAACCCTGTGGAACTGGATTTCCCGGTACTTCAAAATCTGCCGTTTTCATTATTTTTGAACCTCATTGACCAATGCTGTCGGTTGCTTCTTTTCACCAGATAGCAACGCTATTATCGCTCCTACAATCATTATAAACCCGCCGAAGAACATCGACAGGAATAGAAAGATTAGAAATCCTACTACTAAAATCACTATACCTATTGTTCTATTGCTTGAATCCATCAAATCACACCTTCTCTAGTGAGCTTGAGTAGCACATCTTTTATTTTCTCTACTCTCTCCTTTGGTCTGCCAGTTACTGTGGCAATCTTGTCTTTATCATAATCCATTAAGATAAGTTGAATCTTATCATCAATGATTCTTCGATAATCCTCACTGGTAGACCTTATTCCATCCTCCACCAACGGGAATTCGATAGGCAGATATATGATATAATCATAGGTCCATCCCCATGCGGAGATGTATCGTTGTAATACTTCATACTCTTCATGAGTTATATTTCCAAGTTCATAAGCATACATTATATAGGCCAATTGGTCATATACGGTACGGTCACTAATTGTTATCTCATTCAATGGTGCGTTCAATTCTTGTCTTACCTGTTCTCTGAAAATCCACTCTTGAGATTTGAAACCCGTCTTCTCGTTTATAGGAAACGGACACTTTCTCGCCGCTTCAGATACGAGGTTAACGGTCTTAAACTCTTCCTTGAGCATATTCAACAATGTTGTTTTTCCAGATGAATGTGTGCCACATAAACCAATCTTAACCATTCAAAGTCACCTATATCTCTCTTAATAGTCCTTCTATTATTAATAACTTTTCTTTGCATTGCGGATTACTTCAACAAGCCCTGAGACAGATGTGTCTCCAGTCGGGCCATATCTACTGTGAGCATCAACTTCTTTATCACTTGGCATCAACCAATCTACGTTTCCTATGTATTTCGCCGTATGATTCAACTTATGATTCAACATGTTGAACGCTCCCGAGAGAGCATCCACTGCATCATCATGCTCCGCTTCGGGGAACATCTCCAATTGCTCCATCACTTCACTGAACCATTCATCTGTCCTCTTGGTTCCAGCTATCTTTATCAATCCTTTCTCTGCCGCCGCCGATAAGGGTCTGGCTCTACTCTCCTTGTCTCCAGATACTCTGTCTTCGTAGAAATGCCAGCCGGGAGGAGTTATCTTTCGTTTGAAATTCTCTATATTATATATACCCGCGCTCCCTGGTTCCTTTTCCATATAAATGACTGTATCTGGTCCATCATCAAAACAAACGTGTTGATAAGTCCTCTCTATCTCTCTGGGAGTTTGTCGCATTATCTTCATATCTAATATATAGAAAACCTTTTCTGTTTTATCATATCCGAGATGACAACAGGCAGTTGCATCTCCATCCCTGGTCGCCGCCAAATCCCAATATCTCACTTTCTTCAAATCGTAATATGGAACCTTGGCAAATGGGACGCGCTCGAACCAAGTTCTATTGAACATGTTTCCCATGGCACGAATTTCCCAATTACCTTCCTCAAGTTGTTTTCTGGTAACCGGGTCCAATTTCGCTAAGTTAATCTTATACGTTCTCAAATCTAAGTGAGGATTATCTCTGGCCAAAGACGGAATGAACTTTGGCATTCTGTATTTAATATAATATTCAGGAACCTCTTCCGGTTGTAATGTATCATATACATTTCTTCCTAAATCTGTTAATAAATCTGGGTCAACTCTCGCTTCGTCTATTATCTTCTGTCTGAAAGCTGGTCTGGTTCTCTTGTTCACAAACCTGTCATAAACCCATTGCACATGTTGTCCATTAGGGTTGGTAGTTGACCTCATTCTAAGTGGAACTCCTAATCTTTCAAGCTCCTTACTTCTTACCAGACGAGAGAAAAGGAAAGTATAATTCTCTTCGGGTTGTTGGGTCAACTCATCGAATCCAATGAATTGATATGATTGACCGATATAATTGAATTTATCATTATCGGATTCCAAGTGTCCGAAACCAATAACCGCACCAGATGAGAACTCCCATTGGAAAAGTTTACTGTTCCACCATACCTCATCATCTTTTTGCCATTTCATAAGCCATGCTTTGCTCATGGGGATAAGTGCATCTACACCCTTGTCTAATTCCTGATATGTTCTTCTGAAAATTATTGCCGAATATCCAGGAATATCGACGTATTGCAAAGCCGCCATTAGCATAGCTACAGACTTACCACCTCTGGTAGCTCCACCATACAGAACTTCTAATTCCGTGGAACGTAGGAAAGCCAATTGGTTCGCAAAAGGAACTAATGGTTTTTCATTTATTTTTATTCCAGCCAGAAATGTATTCCATTTCACCAAGCTTGAGATGTCTACTCCTTTGTTTTCATTAGGAGAGTCATCAGATTTAATATCTGACATATACTATCATGGAACATATATGTATAAATAGTTGAAAAATCATTCTTCTAATATGACCTTCAGAACTATTCCATTGGAATATTTAGAAAAAGGAAGCACTGGATATGTTAGTGATTGTACGGGTGTAGTTTCCTTGTTTTGTGGAAGTGGCGGAAGAATTGTTCCCGGAACAAAGATAAAAAAGATATCTAGAGACTTTAACTTCGGAAACATTCCTGATGAACGTGGAGTATATTATTTATATTTGGTAACCTATCCTAAAACAATTGAAGATGAGAATGATATGTTGTGGATTCTACATAACGAGAAAGATGAAGGTTTGTTAAGATATGTTTTATTATGCGAGAATAAAGAAGATTGCCTCAATCAAGACGATGCCAAAACCAGTTGGTAATCAATTAAACTTATAACCTATCTCATCCAGATAATATAAACATAACCTCAATACTTTCTTCGGCGGTTTCTTCTTCCAAGTAAATCTCTTTATGCATTTGTTAATCCAAACTGTTGCTATTGGTTCAGGAGTATCCTTATCAATCCTGGGTTTTCCTTTATATGATTTGCTGAGATATTCCTTGACCTCTTGATATAGAAAATAAGTATTGCGATACTTGTTCAGTGGGTCATTAGGGTCAATCATCAAAGATAATAAGGATATTTAACTATTAAAACTTTTCAGTGGTATTTCCATCAAAATGCTCTTTCTTGGCTTCGGCTTCCTGTTTAGTGTGTCTTACAACGCCATCTTTATGTTCCGGTGGGGAATATATAGTATAGAGCTTCAAATCCTTATCCTTTGATATGTTGATTACATTATGCTCGGACCCTGCCGGGACGATTATCCCCGACCCATCTTCAATCCGGTGTTTCTTACCATCTATTATAACTATTCCTACTCCGGAATCAACTCTGAAGAATTGGTCCACTTTCTCATGAACTTCCATACCAATATCCTCGCCCGGAGATAGACGCATCAGAACCAATTGAGAATACTTTCCAGTATATAGAACCCTTCGGAAATTATCGTTAGTATTAGTAAGAACCTCTATATTTCCTACAAATCCATCTGCTTTCATGAACTTTCTCTTAGAATATAATATATTCCAATATCCATCGTCTTTTTGCTTTTTGGGTTCGTTGAGCGGCTTTTCTTCAAAATTAGAAGGATTCATATATCCCACACCAGCCGCCGCAGGTGAACCGGCGGTAACAGCAGTGTTCTCCTTATCTAAAGTATCTAGATAAAGAAGGAATTTACATTTTAGAAGAGTTGGATTCATCAAGTAACATATATGTACCAATCAATTCCACTTTATTCCTCTGTCTTTCAACCACTTCTGGGCTTCCTTATCATCTTCCAAAGCCGCCCCCTTAACCCTCTGAATCAATGCTTCCATCTTATCTGGAGGTATCATCTTTGGTTGCGCCAGAGATAATAAAATAACTGCCCCGCTTAAAGACCAATCGAAAAACCAATCTACTCCTTCGGTAGTTTCTCCGACATCAAAATTGACTCCTGCTCCATGAAGAATCTCTTCTGCCGCCGCGACCTTCAGTTTCTCTTCATCGGTCTTTGCAGGAATATGCAATACCACATACGCATCACTTTTTTCTGGCCACGGTGAGCAGATATAATCCTCGGCCATCACTCTCTACTCCTGGTCTTTTGTGCTGGCGGGTCGCGTATTCCTTCTTCTCCGATATGAATGTATACTTCATTCTCCGGATGTTCCGGACTATCAATCATTCTAACGTTCCTCATTCCTTCCTTAGATTTTCTCAGATACAACCTGAATGTCGATGTATGACCTACGATGTTTCCACCGACTGGCTTGGTCGGGTCACCGAATAGCTGTCCGGGATTTGTGATTACCTGATTGGTCACGGCCACCGCCGCATTGTTAAAATCCGCAAATCTTAATAGGTCGTGCATATGTTCATTCAGCAACCCTTGTCTTTCTCCAAGATTGCCTCTCCCGATGAACTCTGACCGGAAATGAGACACCAGAGAATCCACTATGACCAACCTCACCGGGAATTGCTTTGCCAATTCGGTAGCCTTCTGTCTGACTAGAAGCATCTGATGCGCCGAATTGAATGCTTTTGCCACATGAATCTTTGTCTCAGTTTCTTCTATATCCAATCCATGAGCCTTGGCCATATCTTCAATTCTTCGAGGTCTGAATGTATTCTCAGTATCAATCACCAATACATGCCCATCCAAACCTCCCTTCTCCACTGGCATCGTAGCATTTACTGCTAATTGTAAACATAATTGAGTCTTTCCACTTCCATATTCACCGTAGAATTCTGTGATGGATGTAGTTTCAATTCCCCCTCCACCGAACAATTCATCTAACGCATGAGAACTGGTTGTAAGCTTTTGTATTCTTTTTTGACGCTCTTTCAAATCAAGTGTAGTATAGAATTCTCCCACATCTACCAATTCCATTGCTCCACTGGCAATGGCTCTGGCTCCCTCAATGCTCAATCCTTCTCCGTAAGCATCCACAATCATCTGTGGAGGTGTTACAGCTATGACCATGAAGCTATCCAGTCCCTTACTTGCTAACGTCTTTGCTTTGGCCGGTCCTACGCCCGGAATCTGAGTTAAATCATCAGGCATTACAAATCACTGTTATTCGTAAGGATGTATCGACTATTTAAAGATTCCCAACGGCAAAGTATTAAATACATATATATCTATTTGATAGTCATGAATAATAAAGTGAAGGTACAAAGGATTTTAGCCAGAATGAACAAAGCCGGAGATAATGTTTACGATGGATTGACTTCAAATGCCCCGGCGATGCAACCTGCTTCTAATATAGTAGATACTTATAGAGCGATGGAAGCGGCGGACATAACTAATCCAAAAGAAAAGTTCTTCATTGATAATCTAGAGCTTTCAAGAAGAATCATGGAAATAGATAACAAATATTATAATATATTAGATGATACCGCACATGAACTATTAGATTATCTAGAACAACAGAATTTTGAAGGTTTAGCGGAGCTTGAGATGGAATATCAGGCAAAAAAGAAGGAAATGAAGAAGAGGTCCGAAGAACTTGCTCAATTGAATATTGATGATTATCTTACAGAAGAAGATTATAAGCGTGTAATATCTTATAAGATACGACAACTTAGAATATATCAGAATCGTTTAGAATATTTGAAGGCGGTAATCAGGACTATAAAGGATTTCCAAAAAGAGTTAGAAATAGAATCAACATATCCTCAAGATACTATTTTCAGAAACAACGCAAGCGATTTCGCATATAGCTTTACGAACCAGAACTCGGATATCACCGGAGCCGCAAAGCTTAAATAATAACGAATGCATATCATGAATCATGCGAGTTGAACTAATAGCTTACACACCTGACCCGGCTGAGATTTGTGCTATGGCGGCGAAAGGATGTTATAGCCAAGACCCTGCTTATAGTATCGAATTATCGCAGGAACAAATTGAAAAAATGCTCAAGCAAGTGATTGAATCCGGACATCATTCTACCATTGAACATGCTTCTTTTACATTTTCTGTAGAAGGTGTTTCCAGAGCGTTGACTCATCAACTTGTTAGACATCGGATTGCTAGTTTTTCACAACAGAGCCAAAGATATGTGGAAATGGAAGAACCCACTTATGTAATTCCACCATCAATCGTAAGTCAATCTAATGGAAAACCATATGTTGAGAAAGCTTATGTACATTTTCAAATTGCGATGGTCACCGCATGGAACGAATATGATGAGCTTATAAAATTAGGAATTCCACCGGAAGATGCTAGATTCGTTCTTCCCAACGCTTGTACTACTAATATTACTATTACTATGAATGCTAGAGAACTTCTACATTTCTTCGAATTGAGAATGTGCAATCGAGCGCAATGGGAGATTAGAGAAATGGCAAAGGGAATGTATCATCATTGTATGGCGGTGTGTCCCGAAATATTCAGATATGCTGGACCGAAATGTTGGACGAGCAAATGCACCGAATCGAAGCCATGCGGAAATCCTCCAAAGAGGGAAGAAAATGATTAAATTAGAAGGGATGCCATATGAAGATTTTGATGGTGAATGGTATCATCTGCATTTAAAGAAAGCAAAAATTATTGAGTTTGGAAAAGGAGAATTCCCTGATTATTTAAAATGGGGAATGAAAGATGATGAGATAAGTTTGGAAGGATTCATCTTACAGTTTGAAGATAAAAGAATCAGAATAACAATCGAGGAAATAGAATGAACGAATGGATGTTCCTATTCTCATTGTTCGGGATAATCGGAGCGGTTCTGATAGCTCTTAAAAAAGTACAACCGGGATATGTGTTCTGGGTCATAAGTGATATCGGAATGATTATGACAATTGTATTATATGATTACGCCATCGAACAATTGTTGATGTGGTTAATGTATACGGTTATATCGATAATAGGATTATTGAATTGGAGAAAGTGAAAGCATGAATTATGACGAGAAGTTTATTTTTGATATATTATTTGACCAAATAAGAACATGTATAGACAATTGGGGAAAACCACTACCACATTATACTTATGAAGTAGCGGCGAATCATTATTGGGATAGTATAACAGATAATGGAGTGATGCATATCAAAGATGTCAAACTACCGGATATAAGATGGTATATGGATTGGAACATATGGCCCGGTATATATGCAGACTCTTTGTTGGTTTATCATCTGTTCAACAATGATTATACCGAAGAACTTGTAAACTTCCTAGAGTGTGCTGGTTGTGAAGGACCATATGGTTATAAGAATGTAAAAGCTGAGAAAGGAGATATCGTCATAGATGGGGGCGGGTACATAGGAGATAACGCCGCACAATTCGCCGCGATAGGAGCAAAAGTATATTCCTTCGAACCATCACCCAGATTGTGGCCAATCTTGAAACATGCCGCGTTGTTGAACGATTTCATTCCTATTCAAATGGGGTTGGGAGATGTCACCACATCGGCTTATATAAATAATGATAGTTATTCATGTGGAGATTTCATCAATGTGAAAGGAGATGAAGCATGTGAAGTGATAACCATTGATGATTTCGCAGAAAAAGAGAATGTTAAAATAGATTTCATTAAAGCCGACATAGAAGGATTCGAAAGGCATATGCTCAGAGGAGCCAGGAAGACTTTGGAGTGCGATGCACCGAAACTGGCATTGAAAACATATCATATTCCCGGCGACCCGGAAGAAATGAGGAAACTTATCTTAGAAGCGAATCCTAAATATATAGTGATACAGAAATCGAGAACAATGTACTGTTATGTTCCTTAGAATAAGCTTTTTCCCTTTTTCATAAGGTTGTGTTGCCTACAATGACAGCTTCTACATAACATAATACATTTGTTCATCTCTTTAAGAATGGCTTCTTTACTCTCTCCCATATGTACCAATCTGGAAACGCTTGCAACTTTCGTTTCTGGATTGATGTGATGATATTGTAGATATTTTCTTCCGCCGCATATCTGACAACATCTCTGCGCTTTTATTTGTTTATACCATTCCTTCAATTCCTTTCGGTATTGTTTAGTATCTTCTGGCAGTATAATCCTCCATCACCGTTTATTGGTCCAAATGATTTCTCTATTATCCATACACGGTCTGTAATTAATTAAATCATCCATATTAGAAAAGTTGCAGAAAAAATATTCTTCTTTATAGCGTCCTATCTTAATCTCATCACAATCTTCGCAAATATATAATATATCTATGAAACGGTCTTGTTGTTTGTGGTCATAAATAACATCAATTTTATCCAGTTTCATATTCTTACCACAGTTTCCGCAAAGAATTCCAGAATGCAGGATATGACTCTCCAACAAGAATATATGTATGTCGGGGGAAATATTTAAATATTACCCTAATCATTATGCTATTGATTATTATGGAATTGAATGAACATAAGAATATAATTGAAAAAGCTTTGAATGAAACGATAAGCGATTTCACTGTAGTAGTAACGTCTGTTGATTTATCAGAATCTAAATGGAGCAGGTCTGGAAATTTACGGATTAATTGTGATATTTACAGAAAACACTGAGGGATATCATGGGACGAACCAAGGGAAGCAAGAACAAGGTTGATAAATTCGCCCAACCTATGGTGATAAAAACCAATGCGGCGGCAAAGAGAATGATTGAAGCAATGGAAAATCCCACTCCAATAGCAGTAAAGAGCAATCTGAAAGAAGAACTAGAAGCTGGAAAAAAACTCATGGAGGAAAGATACGGAACCAAAGGAAAAGAAGATAAGTTCAAATTGAAAGTGGATGGAGTAGCCCCAAGAAAGGAATCACCAAACATACCAGAAATCCTAGTGGATGGAGGGATGTTATACCGTTTTCTTTTAGAATTGCGCCGGGACTATGATAATTATATAAACTCAGGAAAAGATGATAATAAAGAATCCAGAAAAAGAGCGATTCAAGTGATAGATATCATAATGGATTATATAATGAGAATGGAAAAGAAGGGGAATTAACATGAGTTTGATAGTTGATATAAAGATAAATAAAGAATTAATCATAAATGTAAAGATTTCCCGCATAAACCCCCTGTCCGATAAGCCAATGGGAGAATTATGCACTTATATAGTGGAATCTAAAATAAAAAACAAACCGTGGAAAAATCATGGAGAGATTCAACATTGGTATGATGATGGCGCGGAGATTCTTCTAGAGAAAGCCCTGCAATTAATTAACAAGAAGTGATAAGATGACATACACTGGTATATCTGGTTTTTATCAAGATTACTACTGTAGCTCCAGTAATATTGAAAGAAGACCCGATTTCAATCATTATCATTCGTTTTTTGAATGCAAATATTGCGGCACTCAATATAAAGAAGGTACTGAATACATTCATTGTATATCTTGCGGAGCACCATTGGATAGAAATTATAAGAAGAAAACTCCAATGAACATGATTGGATTTTCATCTTCCGGGATTTGCTATACTATACCCATCTCAACGGTACGATATGATGAAATTGGATTTCTATAATACTTAAATTCATCCTATAATTATATATACTACAAGCGCATACTATTAAATATGCCGGATTTTGATAAAAACAAATACAATAATCTCAAAGCCGATATCAAGAAACTAAAAAATATGCTTCGGGAGCTTCCTACAAAGAAGAGTACATTCGACCCCATAGAATATAAGACTCGTATAGTATATTATAATACAATATTAAAAGATAAGCAGGAAGATTTGAAAGAAATGAAAAAAATCACTCCGTTATGGATTAGATTAAGATTCTGGTGATAATATGACAAAGAGCAAGATTACAAATAAGAAAAAATTACGAAAGAAGAAAGAGATACCACAAAGTATAGTATCTACTGATATCATATTCAAAACAATTCTTACTGGAAGTTATCCAGTTACAGCAGACCGAATGATGATATCCAAGGCGTTGTCAACTTTGAGAGGATTGGAAATAAGAAAAGATGAAAAGGCAGAGATGTCATTATTGAATGCCTATAGACAATGTAGAGAAACCGTATTGAAAACTATCATTAAAGCAATCGTTGATAACAACATGCGTTTGGTAGATGGACAAATTATAATGGAAATGATAGCCCCGGAAATCGTCATATTATCAGCATGGGAATATGAACATTTAGATGAGGCGGATAAAATGATAACTCCCACTATCATCAGTGCTTCTCAAAGAAATGCCGCCAAATCTGCATTAGAGATATTGAAAACGTTGGATGGGAATGCTTGCGCGGATGAGGGTGACGACCTTGAAGATACTAAGTGATGAGAATTACGATTTAGCCAAGTGCGTCGTTTTCACCATGAACAGTGATATCATGGATATGTGGGCCAATGCTAATAGTCTGGGAAGAAATCTAGAAATATATGATAAGATGACATTGACCAGATTGAAATGCTACAGTACCACGGCAGACACATGGTATATGAACAAATCCCATCCCAGGACCGTATTATATGCCATATTAATTAATTCCGTACATGAATATATATTAGAGAAGTATAAAAATATCAAATCCGATGAATTTCCATGGTTATCACAAGAGATATGGGAACATGTCTTGGATGTAATAGATAAAGAAAGAAACGAAATCAAATCTAAGGTTGATAATCTTGGAATAAATGAGGTTATAGATATAGATGCATGGCATAATAAGATGATAGGTGAACTAAATGTTAACATTTAACAGAGAATATAAAGATGGAAAATATGTATATTTACTTATTCCAGTAAAAAATACCAATTATGTGAAATTGATTGATGAAATCGATAAGAAAATGGTAAAGGAATACAAAACAGAAGACGATGAAGCGGCGTTATACATTTATCAATCGTTGATTGATATTCAAGAGCGTTTTGGCTATGATTTCTTACTCAATTTTCGAGTAAAAGACCAATTACCAGGATATTTGGCGGCAAATGTCGAAGTGATAGTAGAAGAAACACCGGTTGATTATGTTGAATGAAGAAAAACCGATATCCAAAGCTCAAAATGAGCAAAAATTGCTAAAAGAAATGAAAAAATTGCTCGAAGAAATGAAATTTACCTCATCTCCGAAGCAGTTTGTCGAATTTTTGAATAAATTCGAAGAATTCATGCGTTCCAGAGGAGTCTCGAAGGGACAAATAGACATAAAACGGTTAAAAAACCGTTAATTTGTACTCGAACTCACTATTAAATAAGAAAAATCATCGCCCACTAGCATCATTTCTTCAGGTTTTAATACATTTTTGGTGCTTTCTGCTCTTTTATTGTATATTATGAGCAAATCTGTGCGTGTTCCATAGAGCAATTTAGCAATATGGTCATATACAATGTAATAAACACCTTTCATTGGAGGTGGAATTCCATGAACATCGTGTATTTCTGTGTGAAAAAGTGCTCCATCTTCCATTATATGTCTAACTTCCACAATAGGTTTTCCCAATGGAGGAAGAACAAGTTCAGTTCCATTCTGACTTCTAAATCTGTTATCATTTTCGGAAAGGATAATCCTAATTATTTCACCCGTATAATTCAATAGAATAGGAACGTCCTTTCTTCGCTTTTGTCCCATGTGTTTCTATATACATTTGATACTATATAAAGATAACTTATTTGGAAATCTTTATATACTTGTGAAAGAATATTCTAGCGTTGCGATTCTACGCAACTTAGTTCGTCCCGTAGAGTTGGTCCGGTGCGGGGGTTTCTTGCTTTCCCCGCACCTATTTTTATATCTTTTTCCGAATTGTTTAAATAGAAGAAAGATAATTACCTATTATAGTGAATACTAATCCTATAAATGGGTGAATAAAATGACAAAGAGATATTGTAATGAATGTGATAAGGTCGTAGATGACCCGAATGATGAATGTAATTTCTGTCACGCTTGCGGAGAGCCATTGGAAGAATTTTGTCCAGATGTGTTAAAAACAGATGATGAAGAAAACTATGATGAAGTGGAATTTCAAAATATGATTTTAGAGGCGGTTAAAAAGAAGTATGCCGCATTGGAGCAAAGAGAAACTGTACGCATACCTTTTTCAGAAGCATCGGGATTCAATCTGCAAAAGAATAAGAAATCTCTCAGAGTGGATTTCATGTCCTTAACTAGCGTGAGATATATGGAGAATGGAAAATTTGTTGGGGAGATAAGTGTCCAGGATGATGCTAAGAAACAAGTGATTCTATTCTATAAAGTATACAATATGAATAGTTTTGATACAATTTGGAAAGATATGGCTGATATAATGACCTATGAACATACTGGTTGGGATATAAAGAACAAGATGCTTCATTATCAAACAAATGTTCGTCAAATAGAAAAGATATTTGAAATGGGTACTTATCTAAAAGGCGTGGCATGAAAGAACCAGAAATTATAAAGAATTCCGCATTCAAACCATTTTGCAAGAAATGTAAGAGAATGCTCACCATTAGAGATATTGAAACAACTGATTCATCTGGAAAGATAAAATGCAAATATTGCGGGAGTATAATATCCAATTAACCGTATACATATATAATATACGATATTAATGGATGATTATATTGAAAAATGTTTATCAATCGAGAAAGCTTTCACAGAGCATTCTTCTGAAGAATTATATGGTCAATATAAGAACATCCTGGAAAATTTTTATATACTGGCCAAAAAATATAGAGTGTCCAAGAATCCAAAAATTCTAGAAAAATTGAAAGATATAGGATTAGAACTGCAAAAAATGCAGAAATTAATAAAGAAAGATAAAAGCAACATTTATGTTTTCGCAGATTTAAGTAAACTATTGATAAATGGAGCGAATCCGAAATCAACCATGATATGGCTTCCTCCGAAGGAATTCCTGAGATTGGCGGGTAGCGTTGGAAGCATCCAAAGAAAATTGAAAGATAATAATGAACGGTCTGCCAAGACCATAGATAAATATTATTTTGATATATTGAATAAGGAAATACTTCCCCTAGAACTAGAACTTTCTCCAAATAATAGATTCGTTGTCAGGCACGATGGTAGACACAGAGCTTATGCGGCGGCAATGATACCTAAAAATATCAAGATGCCGGTGGAATTATTTTGGAAGATTGACCCGTCTAATATAGATTTATCCACGGTTCGTCGCCAAGATGACCCATATAACCAAAAGACCAAAGTAAGACTTCCCGAAAGAAAGAAAGAAGCTTTGGTAGATGATAATATAAAGACATTAAAAACAGTTCTTGATAAGGCCATGGATGATATGTCTGATAAACATGCATGGAAATTATATGATGAATATGTTAAGAAACTGGAAGAGTTCTTTAAAATAGCTGAGAGTTATGGAAGAACCAGAAGCAGAATAGGATTCAAAGAACTTCCAGTTACAAAAGAAGAATTGCAAAGATTCCAAACCGAACTGAGAAACAGAGGAAAGGAATTGGGGCATCTTCAAAAACAAATAAGAACACTCGCCCCGGAAAGAAAATTCCCATTCATGGATATAGGGCCATATATTAAAGAAGGGGTATCTCCGAATGCAAAGGTTGTATGGATAACTCCTGAAAAGTTTTTGCATCTCGCTTCAGATATGGGACTGATGTACGAAGGAACCGACCCAAAACACGGTCCTGATAAGGATTTAATATCAGTTGGACATCAGATTCACCGCCAGACTAAAGGAAGAATCCGCGTCCCTGATTTAGTGGTTGATTTGAATTATGGAAAGGTTCGAAGACATGAAGGCAGACATCGAGCATACGCCCTAAGCGCGGCTGGATGGGGAGATAAAAAAATACCAGTAGTTGTGTATAATGCCGAGCAGAATGTTGGAGATGATTATCGTAGTGAACCTATTCCTTATGATAAAGAGATAGACCCGGAAAAATTCAAAACTCAGGAATATGATTTATCTGATACCTTCGACCCGGATTTTGAGAATAAACTCAACGAAGTTGATGAAAACATAGAAGAGAATATCAAACTGTCTGGAAAACCCGCCGAACAAGCTTATCAAGAATATAGACAACAAATGAAATTCGAAGACCAGAAGAAGAAAGCCACACAAAGGGCGTTAGAACGCGGTTATAGAAATGTCCAACAGAATGCCGTAAGGGGATTCAAACCAGAACCGATTAGAAGAAAGAAACAGCCTTATGTCCCTCCAGTAGTGGAAACCAACGCTCCTCCAGAAGATGTTTCGGAACACTTCAAGAGATTGGAAGAAGCCACGAAGAGTTTGAGAAAAGCCCTACTTGCGCTTGCGTTTAGCTGATTGCCTTCTCTTATACTTTTCTTTGCATCTTCTTTGCTCTCTCTGGATATATCCACATTCTCTACATTTTCCTAATTTGAACTCTTCCTGCCGATTCCTCAATTTATGCATGTTTTCAATTATGGTATTCGGGTCGTCATATATGGTTCCTAATTTTAGGAAATCCCTGTTCCATTTGCTATCTACGAACCAGTGTCCACCGCAACAGGGATATACGTTCCCATCTATATCAATCAATAAAGTATTTCCCCATAATTGGTCACATGGATACAGTTTAGAATCATCATGCTCGAAATCCACCAGATTGTATTCTCTCATTATATTGAGTTTATCGCCCGGACGAAGATACGGTTTCAGTTCCATATACATCTTAGGTAACCTTACAATATTATCCCACTCATCAAAAACATGAATCTCGGTAGGTGGACGGATGGATTGAGCTAAGAAATTCTTTATATTCTTCATCACTCGGTCATAATTATCCAACTGAATCTTCTTCTTATATACCTTACGACAATTGAAAGAGAGTGATATTATGATATATCCCACTGAATCGGTTTCTATTAACTTCTTCGCTCTTTCTCCCTCTAGAAGATTACCATTCTCAAATATTGTTATCCCGGCGGAAGGGAAATTCTTCTTTAAAGATATAATATATTCGAATATATGAGGATTCATTAACGGTTCACCCAACCCGGAAGGATATATCTCTTTGATAGGAAGATTGAACTTCTTCATGAATTCTATAGAATCATAGAATATTTTGGGGTCTATATCCCTGTTAAGTCTGGAGTCTTTTAGATTCATACAAGTTTCATGATTGCAATGCAAACATCTGGAATTGCATCTGGTAGTGGTTTCTATACCAAATTTTTGAATGGGTGGAACAACATCCCAAGAGTGTATGGCCGCAACTGTTTCCTTAAACATCTTCTCTATGGTATTCATTATAATCAGCAATTGATAATAAATATTGAACTATTTAACTCTTTCTAGGGAATAGTTTAAATAGTATAGTATATATTATAATAATGCATGATTATAACCAGAACACCTTTTAGAGTGAGTTTTGTCGGTGGGGGAACAGATGTTCCCGAATTCTATTGCCGATATCCTGGAGCCGTATTAAATACAAGTATAAATAAATTCATATATATTTCCTCACATAAGATATTTGGAGGAAGCAAATATAGATTGAAATATTCCATAACCGAGAATTGTGAATCTATCAAAGATATAAAACATCCAATCTTTCGTGAGGTTCTTATGATGTTCCCTGAAGATGGGCCGTTAGAAATATCATCCAACGGTGATGTCCCTTCCGGAACCGGATTGGGAAGTTCCTCGGCGTTCACTGTTTCGCTATTGCATAACATGCATGTTCGAAACTCTGAATATGTTACAAAAGAGAAACTGGCGTTGGAAGCTTGTAATTTGGAAATGAATATATTGAAGGAACCAACCGGAAGGCAGGACCAATACGCTTCAGCCATCGGCGGATTCAACGTATTCATATTCAACTCCGATGGAACGGTAAGTATAGAGCCAGTATGTTTAAAATCTTCCACTATGGAAAGATTACAGAATGATTTGCATGTATATTATACAGGAAGCCAGAGACAGGCTTCCACCATATTAAAAACTCAAAACAGTATTAATAATGTGATTATGAATGAAAGTGTTCTAAGAAATATGGTAGATATAGTATGGGAAACCAGAGATGCTTTATATTCAGATAACCTTTATGAATTCGGGGAATTGTTGAATGATAATTGGATTTTGAAAAAGAAACTCGCAACGGGAATTACTAATCCTTATATAGATGATTTGTATGATAAGGGTATTAAAAGCGGAGCCGTAGGTGGAAAACTATTGGGAGCGGGTGGCGGAGGTTTTCTATTATTTTATTGTCCGGAAGAAAAAACGAAGCTTTTAGATGAGGCCATGAAACCTCTTAAAAAATTAGATTTCAAATTTGAGAAAGAAGGAAGCAGAGTATTATTCGTAGGTGATGAACAATGAGCGATGTAATCAAATATCTTAAGAAATTGAGAGATGTAATAGATTGGGGATTTGATGCTGATAATATAGAATGCTTGAGAGATGTATTATTGGAAGCTTATCATAATGGTAATGATGTTTTCATATTCGGTAATGGAGGAAGCGCCTCCACAGCATCCCATGCCGCAGTTGATTGGATGAAAGGTGCAACGGGAGATAAAGAAAAAAGTCTGAGAGTGCATTGCCTCAATGATAGCATCCCTATTATAACCGCCCTGGCTAATGATGTGGATTATGATATGATATTTGCCGAGCAATTGAAATATCAGATGAAACCAAACGATTTGGTTATAGGAATATCTGGTAGCGGCAATTCTAAGAATATCGTCTTTGCCCTCACCTATGCCAATGAACATGGTGGAAAGACATTTTCTATATGTGGATATGATGGAGGATTGATTAAGGGCATAGCCAAACATAACATTCATGTTGCCGTCAATGATATGCAGATAGTGGAAGATTGCCATATGATTATAGTTCATTGTATAATGAGATGTTTAATGGAGAGATTGAAATGATTGCGCTTGTAACTGGTGCGGCAGGATTCATAGGGTCGCATTTGGTGGATGAATTGTTGAGAAAAGGAGATGAAGTCATTGGAGTTGACAACCTATCCAACGGAACAATGAAAAACATTCAACATCTCGTTGACCATCCTCATTTTGATTTTTATGAAATAGATGCAAATGATGTGGATGATATCGCGGATTTAATGAATGATAAACCACTGTCTCCGGATGGGGATATTGATATAGTGTATCATCTCGCCGCAAATTCTAATGTTCAAAAAAGCAGAGATGACCCTTCCATAGATTTAAAAAATACTTTCATGACCACTTATAATGTATTGGAAGCCATGAGACAGACCAATGTAAAGAACATAGTTTTTTCTTCTACCTCGGCTGTTTATTCAAGCACAGTTCCCGCTCGAAGAAGTGAAAACGATGAGTTGTTACCAATATCATTGTATGGCGCGGCTAAGATGGCTTCGGAGGGATTCATATCAGCTTATGTAGAAAATTATAGAATGAATTCGTGGATTATGAGATTTCCCAACGTAGTAGGAGAAAGAAGTACCCATGGTATTCTATTCGATTTCTATAATAAATTAATGAAAGACCCTACTAAATTGGAGATATTAGGAAATGGAGAACAAAAGAAGCCCTATATCTATGTGAAGGATTTGGTCAGTGCGATGATGTATATCACCAGTCATGATGAAGGTGGGCATAGTATCTATAATATAGGTCCGAAAGACGATGGTATATTAGTCAAACGCATAGCTGGAATAGTATCTGAAGAAATGGGACTTAAGCCAGAATTTATATTCACTTCCAAATATCCTTATGGTTGGAAAGGCGATGTATCGCAATTTTATTATAATGTTGAAAAATTGGAGAGATTGGGATGGAAATGTCTAAGAAACTCGGAACAAGCTATACGATATTCCATAAGGATGATATTAGAGGAAAAGAATTATATACCACATAAATAATATCTAAATTGATAGGTGAGACAATGAATAGATTGATGCCACATGCATTCAAACTAAACCGAAGGAAAAAACAAAGAAAGAATTTGAAAGCCGCTAGGAGAGCACAACAGAAAGCCAGTAGAAATGCCCAGGAAGCGCCAAAGGTTGAAAACAATGTCTCGCCCTGATGCAGATGAATATTTTATGAAGATGGTTGATTTAGTATCCAGCCGAACAACCTGTTTGCGCCGAAGGGTCGGTGCGGTATTGGTCAAAGATGGTCATGTAATATCAACCGGCTATAATGGCGCACCAAGAGGACTTAAACACTGTGAAGAAGTGGGTTGCATCAGAGAACAGATGAAGATACCCTCGGGAGAGCGACATGAGTTATGTAGGGCCGTTCATGCTGAACAGAACGCGGTGATTCAGGCCGCATATCATGGAATCGCTACAAAGGGCGCTACATTGTATACTACAGGGTGGCCGTGTACCATGTGTTCTAAGATTATAATCAATGCAGGAATAGAAGAAATAGTCTTTAGAGATGATAATTATAATGACCCCCTTAGCAAAGAGATTCTTAAAGAAAGCGGAATCAAAATGAGAAAATATGGTGAATCATGCAAATAAAGTTCTCCGATGAAGACAGAGCAACTGCGCTAGAACAAGTGAAAATGAGAGAAATCCCAAAAAGAATTAGAAAAATAAATAATCAGAAAATATGTACCAAGAAGGATGAAACCGTGGATTATTTTGGGGTGCTTGCAGAGATAGCTTTGGCTAAAATATTCAATGTCAAATTACCATTGAGGAACCTATTAAGCGGGGATGAAGGATGGGATTTAAAAGTGAATGGCGATAAAATAGAAGTCAAATATACTTTCTATCGAAATGGAAGATTGTTAGTAAGAGATAAATCTAAGATAAAAGCCGATTATTTTTTCTTACTTACTGGAGATGACAAATCCATGGAAATCGCCGGGTGGATAGATAAGGAAACATTCTTAAGGAAAGGATATTTTAAGGATTTGGGATATGGAACCAATTTTGTAATGGACCAAAACCAATTATATCCATTTAATAAATGGAAGGATTAAGAATGAATATATTTATAATATTCCTCATCGCCAACGGAGTTGGCATATTGATTAAATTGATGGATGAAGATATTTGGTACAAAATAGGAAAGAAGTTGATTATATGAACACAAAAAAATTCATGGAAATAAGTGAAGTATATACTACATTCAGGGGATTATATCAAGATGAAATAGCTTCCATGCTTACGATGGCGTATGCTATATTGGATGATAATTCTATTGATGAAGCGATAATATCTGAGAAGAATGCGAAGATTGCTAAGTTATCGGCTCTTTTATATTATCCAGAGATAACTGAGGAAAAGATAACCAGAATACAAGACCCTGATAATGAAGCTCATTGTTGGAAGGAGCCGTAGGTGGATGACATGACCTGCGACAAGTGCAATTGTGAGAACGTCTATGTTCTGGATAGCAACAAAGATATAATAAAAAATCTAAATCACTACCCTCTTCTTTGCCCGGAATGTAAAGATATACGATTGTATGACATAGAACTCAAAGCTTATGTGTTCCCTCAAGCAGAACAAGTGATAGCCCTCCGTAAGCTCAATGAGAATCTGATAGAAAAAATAGAAAGAAGACGAACTTCATATCGAATGAAGAAATCCGAAGAAGGAAATCAAGATGAAGCAGGACAAAACTGAAGAAGATTACATTGAGGAAGAAAAAGAGAGAATGAATCTTCTCAATGTCGCCGGAGATATAATAAACGAAAAGTTCATTTTTCAAGTAGTTCCGGATGACGAAGCTAATGATTTTCCAACTGGATTCGGAGTCCGACTGCTTTTGAAAGACATAAGAGTGTTGCCTGTTTTCAATATGAACGATGATGTAATACTCTGTAATTTTAAAACATTTGAAAAATTGATGATGAATGGATTGCTCGGTAAAGGATGTTATAATATTGGAGTAAACTTGGATAAGAAACATCTTCCATTCAAAACAGATGATAGATTATGGAAATTGAATGATGTCCGAATAAAAGACAGAGCAGATGATTGTGAATGTTGGGGAGAAGACCGTTAAAACTCCGGAATCAATATATACTTCTTCTACCATACTCATAATTATGAGTAATGACGAAAATACAGAACAATCCAAATTTAGGATGAATTATAATTATTATGGCGGTGGAGACACTAGAGAACCGTTCAAACCGACCTGTACTTGCAAACTCACAGGTACAGTTTGTTATATATCGCATCAATGTACACAATGTAACATTCCAATAATACAAGCATTAAAAGGGGCGTATCCAGGATGAGTGATATACGAATCACCTGTCGTAACACGAAATGTCCCATGAGTATCAATGCAATATGCGTCTTTTCCGAAGTGACCAATGAGAAAAGAATGGATTTTGATGAAAATGGAAATTGCATAGAATTCAAATATCATCTGACCGTTCAAAATTTAAAGAAGATGAAACAATGACCACCAGAGAAGCTGTTGACGCAGAAATGTATTTCAGAAAACAAACTAAGAAAGAGAATAATGAAGAACGGATGCTTATTGTAACCGAGCGAGAGTGGTATTATCATTCCCTCTTTTTGATATATGGAGACTTCAACAAACTCCCTCTCTCCCCCAAGCACACGGACGAGGAAGTTAATGATTTGATGCTTCAAGTT
>Ga0208980_10000589_pt1 | contig 20840 bp, 18 predicted proteins | sample WetSurMetagenome_3_FD_187993 | JGI IMG/M metagenome (GOLD analysis project Ga0208980, IMG submission 187993) | Wetland microbial communities from Twitchell Island in the Sacramento Delta, sample from surface sediment Aug2011 Site A1 Bulk (version 2) | ecosystem: Environmental > Aquatic > Marine... | reverse complement strand
GCTGATGATCACGTACCACCCGGCAGCGCTTCTCCGCAATCCCAACTGGAAGCGCCCAGCATGGGAGGATGTGCAGGCCGTGAGAAAGTTCCATGATGAACTCGTGGCAAAATAGGAGACCCGAGAATGGGCGGTGTTCATATTCGTCAGTCTGAGCGCAGTGAGTCCCGATGTTTTGTGTCGGGCCGAACGAAGTCGAAGACTGCTCAGAGCACCCTTCGACTTCGTCCTTCCTTGAGAAGCAGTCTGAACTGTGCTCAGGGTGACGCTTATGGAGTTGATGTTGTTTCAATTGGCGGGCGGTGAGGAAGCTGCATGATGAGTTGGTGACGATAAAATAGCTCTAGATGCTGCAGAATGAAGCTTGGTGTCGATAAACTAATGTGAGGGGACCGATATGGCTGAGAACGACAGCAAAAGCAGCAAAGGGATGGATCCTAACAAACCGGCAATCAAGGCGGTCATTGCGGATTCCGTACAGTTCCGCCCAAGCGAAGACAAGGGCGAACAAAGAGATCGTGCGATGCTAGTTAGCGGAGACGTCGAGTTCGGAAGACTTGTTGCTAGTAGAATGGGTAGCACGGATGCAGGACAGCACTCGCACTCTGCAGAGATCTTGAAGGATGCTGTAAAGAACGAATACTCATATGGAAAACTGGGGCTAATCTTGGGTTTGGTCTCCATTGTAGGAGGTGTGGTACTTGGTATCAATGGCGTTGCGGGTTCAACGTCATGGACCACAAGTTTTCTCGGGCTCAAATCAGAAATAAATGACGCGGCACCCGGAGTTGTTCTGTTCATTGTTGGGTTGTTCATGATTTTCCTGACAAGGCCAAAAGTTAAGTTAGGAAAGCTTGAGGGATAGTCTCTTGAGATTCCCGAGTATCAAAACGGATTGCAAACAGGGACATTGATATGGCTGAACCAGTCTTATTACGCAAAGCAATAGAATCACCGACCACACCTGAAGGCCGCGTGCCGCCCCAGGCCGTGGACATCGAGGCGCAGGTGATCGGAGCAATGTTGCTCGAACGGGAAGCAATCTCCAAAGTCATCGAGGTGCTCGACGAGGATGCCTTCCACGCGGACTATCACAAGAAGATCTATCAGGCAATCATTGCGATGTTCGAGAAGAGCGAGCCGGTCGATACGATCACACTTGCTGAAGAGTTACGGCGGCGTGGCCATCTTGAAATTGTTGGAGGCGAACCGTACCTGGCCGAGCTGTCGATGAACGTTACATCCGGTGCAAACGTCGAGTATCATGCTCGCATTGTGCTTGAGAAATCACTCATGCGTGCGCTCATAACGGCCAGCTCCGGCATCGCCAACCGCGCGTACAGTCAAACAGAAGATGCATTCGATCTGCTGGATGAGTCCGAGCAGGCCATCTTCACGATCTCCGAGAAGCGGCTGAGGCGCAGCTTCACCTCGATGCACACGGCGGTTCATGACACGCTGGAAATGCTCGAGTCGATTCACGGCAAGCATGGCGGAGTCACCGGTGTGCCGACCGGCTTCAGAGACCTTGACACGCTGACCGGCGGTTGGCAGAACTCCGATCTCATTATTATTGCCGGACGACCAAGCTCCGGCAAAACATCGTTTGCACTTTCGGTTGCGCGGAACGCAGCGGTGCACAGCGAGAAGCCGACCGGTGTTGGCATTTTCTCGCTTGAAATGTCCACGAACCAGCTTGTGATGCGTCTGCTGTGTGCCGAAGCGAAAGTGGACGCTCATGCTGTGCGTACAGGAAGACTCCCGGAAGAAGAATGGAAGCGATTGAGTCTCTCTGCCGGCCGGCTGACGAACGCGCAAATCTACATCGATGATAGCGCAAGCCTGGGTATTCTCGAATTGCGCGCAAAAGCGCGTCGGCTGAAGGTGGAAAAGAACATCGGACTCATCATTGTTGACTACCTCCAGCTGATGCAGGGACCGAGGTCGTCAGAAAATCGCGAGAAGGAAATCTCGGCGATCTCACGCTCACTCAAAGCGCTTGCGAAAGAACTTGTGATTCCAGTGATAGCCCTCTCTCAACTGAGTCGCGCTGTCGAGGGTCGTACGGACAAACGACCCATCTTGTCCGACCTGAGAGAATCGGGTGCAATCGAGCAGGATGCAGACGTCGTTGCGTTCGTTCACCGGACCGAGATGTTCCTCGATCCGAATTCTGACGAAGGCCGGGAGGCTCAAGGCATGGCAGATATCATTGTCGGCAAGCAGCGCAACGGTCCCATCGACGATATCAAGCTCGCATTCGTCCATCGGTACGCACGATTCGAGAATCTCGCACCAGCGGTGTTTGACACCGTGCCCGCAGGCGCAGACGAAGAAACACCATTCTAGCATAAGACTGACTGGTAGGACAGGCATTCTTGCCTGTCCCAAAAGGATAGTGGTCAGACAGGAATGTCTGACCTACCGGTGGTTGTTTGGTTGATTTGAAAATTGGCCGGAAGGTTTGACCCGTTAACATTGTTTTCTTTGAGCGGCAAGTGAACCACATGACGAAACCCAACTCATCCCGCCGCGCCTTCATGCATCAGCTTGCAGCGCTCGCAGGTGTGGTGATAGTCCCATCAATGCTTCGTGCTGGCTCAGCTGTCCGGCCGGGCGAGATCACGAACGAGCAGATCTGTCAACGGAAGCTTGCCCTTGCCGTTAAAGAATCTCTCGGGATTCTTCCAATCGGCGACGTGATGGTCACTGTGGGGAGTTCCTTCATTGGGGCACCGTATGTTGCCGGCACATTGGAACAACCGGGCGAAGAACGTCTCGTTGTCAACCTTCAGGGCTTCGACTGCGTAACATTTGTGGAGAGCACACTCGCACTCTCTCGCTGCATCAAGTCAGGAAAGCACACGTTCGAAGAATACAAGAAGCAGCTTCAGCTTATCCGATATCGACGCGGATGCATTGACGGCTATCCAAGTCGGTTGCACTACTTCTCCGGTTGGATAGATGACAATGATAAGAAGAAGGTTGTGCGGAACATTTCACATGAGCTCGGTGGAGTTGCATATGAAAAATCGATGTCGTTCATGTCGTCTCATTCTTCCTCCTACAAACAGCTAAGCAACAGTGCGTTTCTGGAGAAGATCAAACAGATCGAATCCTCGCTCAACCTACAGACTCACCACTACATTCCCAAGGATCAATTGAAAGAAGTAGAGCGCAAGCTAAATTCGGGAGATATCGTTGGCTTTACAACATCCACCGAAGGGCTCGACATCATACACACAGGCATCGCTATCCGAGTGAATGGGATATTGAAATATCTGCACGCTCCACTCAGCACCGGAAAAGTTCAGATAACAGAGAATTCGCTCGCCAACTATTTGGCAATGCACAAGAACCAGACGGGGATCATGGTTGCCCGTCCGCTGGAACCAGTTTTGTAATTCATTCACGACCAACAAAACAATCAAAGGAGAATCATGAACCACAGGACAGTACGCCTCGCATTGGCTGTGCTCTTTCTCTTCGGGCTGGCCACGTCCGCTTTCGCTCAAGGGCTTTATTGGGAATCCAAGATGACCGGCAAGGCGATAGGTGAGCAAACCCAGCAAATGTGGGCGGTGCCGAAGATGATGAAAGGGGTGACCAAAGAAACAGGCGAAGCATACATTATCCGCCTGGACAAACAAATCTTCATCACAATCGACCCCCAGGAAAAAACGTATTCCGAAATGACATTTGCTGAGATGGAAAGTGTGATAAAAAAGGCGAGCGGCAAAATGGATGCTCAGATGGCCGAGATGCAGAAGAAGCTTGCCGAGATGCCGGAAGAGCAACGCAAGATGGTCGAGCAGATGATGGGGAGCAAGATGTCGGCGAAAGGAAGTGATGCGAAAGTAGAGGTGAAAAACACGACGGAGAAGAAAACAATAAGCGGCTTTTCGTGCACGAAGGTTGATGTCACGCAGGATGGCAAGGAAATGATGACGCTCTGGGTAACGAAGGATGTGAAAGAGTTCGAGTCGATGCGCAAGGACTGGCAAGAATTCAGCACGCGCATGATGGACATGAACCCAATGGGCGGAAAAGGTCTTGGCGAGGCTTTTAAGAAGATTGATGGCTTCCCAATTCAAACGGAAGTCAGCGATCTCATGATGAGTACCGTGACCAAGGTCGAGAAAAAGGTGGCCCCTGCGAGCGAGTTTGAAGCACCGGCCGGCTACAAGAAGGTGAAGCCGAAGATGATGGAAGAGATGGAGTCGACGGACGACACAGGAGATCGTTAGCGGTTGGCAGCATCTAGTTGATGCTCCACGGGTGCACACGGTTTTCCACAACTCCCCGCGTGCACCCATGGATTATATCACTGGATTTCCCCCACGAAGCCGAGAAACCTCCTACATTGCTCCTCAAACTGAAATCTCCCCTGTGACTGTATTTCCTTCCTTTTTTCTTCAAGGCACGAGCGATCGCTGGCAAGCCGATTGAGCGTTGCGACAAGCGATTCGTCATCGTAGAAGAACGAAGACACCGTAAAATCTTCTACTCCCTTGAACGAGTCATGCATCAGCATTGGCTTCGCGAACCCGAACGCGATGATGTAGGTACCAGAAGTCTGGTGTCGTTGGTAGATCGAGTAAAGGGAGTTTGTGGGATGAATGAGCGGTAAGACAACATCACACTTATCGATATAGCTGTAGAAGAGATTGTTGTCGAGAAAATCCTCAAAAAAGACAAACTGGGATTCAAGCCCGGCCTCCTTCACAAGAATCTTGAATTGCTCACCATCCCCACTTCCAACTCTGGAGGTACCGAGCAAGAGGAATTTCATCGTTGATGCTGCTGGCTGTCGCACGAGCGACGCGAGAAGCCCCTTATAGTCCCGACGCCTGAATTCTACTTCTCCGGGAATCCCCACCCAGAACTCTGTGTGCTTCTTCTCAAGAGATACTCGTTCAAACGGTGGAAAGAAGATCGGATAGTAGCTCGCGAATCTCAATCGTGTGGAATGCGGCAAATGGTCAAGGAGATAGTCGTTGAGTACGAAATACCGTTTAACGCGAAATGAGATAAGCCATTGCGTAAAGCTCCTGCCGAGCTTGTAGGTGTGGTGGAGAATCCCCACAAACCGGAGTCCCAACGGTGCCACAAGACAAAGGTCGCGCACGTGGTTCCCCTCTGCTGTGTTGAAGAGAACGGTACGGATTCTGTGCGCAACCAGGTATTTTCTCACGTCGAGCACGCAGTTCCAATGAGTGCGAAAATCATCGCCGGGATGAAAAAAGGCAAAGGAATTCACCATGTCGAACCGCTCAACCTGCTTGCGAAGTCTTTCCGAGGTGAGCAGATGAATAGTGTAGCCAGCCTGATGGAGAAACAAGATTTGGGGATAGATGCATACGACGTGGGAGTCGCCCAGCTCAACCAGCGCTATGGACTTGTCAGAGGACAAAGCGACACCTCGGGATTTGACATGTGAGGAGAGGGTGTGGGTGTCTCATGCTTCAGGTCCAGACACCCGCGATTGTCGTCGAGCACTTCGGACAAGAGCCATTCTTCAGTCGGTTTGCCCGGACGTTAAAGCCGAACCGTTCGATTAGCAACTCACTACATGACGGGCAGTAGGTATTCTCATACTGTCCGGTCATCCCTGGCAGGTTACCGGCATACACATAGCTGAGGCCGGCGTGTTTTCCAATCTCCGCGGCACGAGTCAGCGCTTCCACGGGAGTATTTCTATGACCATTCATTTTGTAGTCCTGGTGAAACGCAGTGACGTGCCAGGGAATATCGATTGAGACGGAAACGAGGAAGTCGGCGATGTCTTTGAGTTCTTCGTCCGAGTCGTTGAACCCCGGGACGACGAGTGTGACGATCTCGACCCAGATGCCAAATTTCTTGAGCAAGCGTATTGTATCAAGCACGTTCTCCAGCTTGCCGCCAAGCTGCTGATAGTTCTTCTGGCGGAAACTCTTGAGATCGATCTTGTAGAGCTGAACATACGGTTGGAGGAATTCGATGACCTCGGGAGTACCGTTCCCGTTGGAAACGTATGAGCACCTGATACCGTACGTACGGGCCAGCTTGAAAATCTCCACCGCCCACTCACTTGTAATGAGCGGTTCATTGTATGTGCTTGTGATGACAGGTGCTTTGTGTTCGAGTGCAAAGCCTACAATCTGTTCGGGTCTCACGATCTCCGGAGTTGCGGTTGCCTTCGGGTCGCGGATCGCCTGTGAGGTGAACCAATTCTGGCAGTATCCGCAGTGGTAGTCGCATCCCAGCATGCCGAAGCTTAGCGCTGTAGCGCCGGGCAGCGCATGGAAAAAAGGCTTCTTCTCGATAGGGTCAAGTGCGATACCGGCTGTGTATCCATACGGTACGTAGAGTAGACCCCCCTTGTTGAAACGTACTTTGCAGATGCCATCGCGGTCGGGTCCAATCTTGCAGCAATGTCCACAGGCAAAACACCGAACCCAGCTGTCGGGCATCTTCTCGTAGAGGTGGCCTTCTCTCGTGTGTTGTGCAAGAAGGTCATGAAGCGCAAGTGTTCCAGCCATCAGAGCTCTTCCATTCTCCCCTAATATACCATCGCTTCTCGACAGATGTCAAGCAGGATTTGTCCGACAGGGCGAACCTTACCGTACCAACGATTTGAGTACGGTCATATTCTCAACGTCCTCATGCATATCTTCGCTCTTCGGTGTCTCGAGGATCTTGGGAATATTCGTAAGGCGGGGATCGTTCATCAAAGATCTGAATCCTTGTAGGCCGATTTTTCCTGATCCGATGTGCTCATGCCTGTCGACTCTTGAGCCAAACTCTTTCTTCGAATCATTCACATGCACCGCAACAAGCCGGTTCAGTCCGACGATATCATCGAATGCCTTCAGAGTGTCTTCCCATCCACTCTCGGTGCCGATGTGATAACCTGCCGCGAAGAGGTGACAGGTGTCGAGACAGACCGCCATCCGTTCTCGTTCTTCCACGAGGTCGATTATCGAGCGGAGATGTTCGAACCGATAACCAAGTGTGCTTCCTTGGCCCGCGGTCGATTCTATTGCGCCGAGGACATGAGACCCCGCAGTTTGGTCATGCGCGATATTGAGTGACTCAGCCACGCGTTTTATTCCGTCACCCTCTCCTGTTCCCAAATGTGCTCCCGGATGGAAGATAAGTGCTTTGATCCCCAACGATTCACATCTCGTTAGCTCGTCTGCAAATGCTGCACGGGATTTCTTGAGGATTGACTTATCTGGTGCACAAAGATTGATCAGGTAGGCTGCATGTGCAACGACGGGAGCGATGTTTGCTTTTGACTCTTCCGTCTTGTAGTTCTTAATGTCCTCGCCGGTGAGTGTACGCCCCTGCCATTGGTTGTTGTTCTTTACGAACACCTGCATGGTCATACAACCAATAGATGTGCCCCGTGTGAACGCAGTATGCACGCCACCGCTGATGGACATGTGCGCGCCGAGAAAGGGGTCTTTCTTCATACTGGAAGATACGAAAGTGAATCATTGCAGACAACGAGATGATTGCCCATAGCACGCGAATTCAAACTCTCTGACCAAAAGCAGAACGGGGAATGTAGAAGACACTCCCCGTTGGGAATAAGTGATTGGTTGTGCTATCGAATCACCATCTCGCTCAATAGATGTTGCGCACCGGAGAATTTGTCGAGCAGGAAGAGGGCGTATCGTGCATCAACACTGATGCTGCGGTTGTAGTCGTGTTGGTAGTAGTAATCGCCAACGATGCCTTCCCAGTTGCCATCAAAGGCACATCCAATCAACTCGCCCTTTCCGTTAATCACAGGGCTTCCGGAGTTGCCACCGGTGATGTCGTTGTCCGTCAGGAATGCGACCGGAATATCGTTCGACTGCTTATCAACGTACTTACCGAAGTCTCGGTTCTTCCAAAGTTCCTTGAGTTTTGGCGGGACAATAAAAGGATCATCTGCCGCCTCCTTTTCGATAACCCCGGTCAGCGTCGTTGCAAACGAATAATGTACAGCATCCCGCGGCGCAATGGGCATTGCCTGACCGTAGGTAAACCGAATGGTCCTGTTGGCGTCAGGGTACGTGACATCGATCTTTTTCCACTCCATCCATGCCCGGACAAACCGCTCCCGCAAGCCGTTCAAGGTGGTATTAATCTCCTGTACCTTGGCTTGCACCGGACGTTGGTCGGCAGCAATCTTTCGTGCAAACTCCACAAACGCATCGTTGTTGATTTTCCGGGGACTCTTCATGAGCAGCTCTTCGCCGCCCGCTGGCGTTATCAAGTCACTTCCGTCGTAAAGATCGTCGACAAAATCCTTGATCCGTTCTTCCCGCTCCTTACCCAAGCGATTCCCGACAATCTCTCTCACAACTTCAAGTTGATATTCTGGACCCATGGCGGCTGATTTTAGCATCAGGGCAACGCACATTTGCTTGTCGACAGCCGGGTCTGTGTCCTTGAGCGTGGAGTTGACGAATTCCATTATTGGCGCCCGCTCTTTCTCGGATGGCTCCACGATGTTTCCCAAAGAGTCTTTGATTGGCGTGTCGACAAATGAAGCGAACCGATTCGCGATTCGAAGGAGGTTCACGCCAGACGTCAAGTTCATGAGCAACAGATTCTTTCTTTCCAGTTTGCGAAGCTCATCAGTAGCTTTCCGCAGTTCGTTGAGCAGAGAACCATATTTGCTGCTGAGAGCTGTGTCCGAAGAAAGGTATGTGGCAAACCTGGCCTCTTCCGCCCGCTTCACCGCAATCACATCACTGTGGCGAATCCCCTCCATCATGCCAAGGAATTTCTTGTATGTATTGGCAATGCCCCGCAACGCGCTGGCGTATTTGATTGCGATGGCACGATTATCCTTTGACGCCTCTTCAATGATGTCGATTCTTGTCTTGTAGAGTTCGATTGTGGTGGGCAGAGTTTCGTCCCGTGTGAACTCAACCCCGGATGCCTCACGATATCGAAATGTTCTTCCCGGGAATCCAATGATCATTGTAATCGAGCCTTCTTTGTATCCCCTGGTTGAAATAGGCAGAAACCTCTTTGGTTTGAAGGGGACGTTCTCCTTTGCATACTTTGCAGGTTTTCCGTCGGGGCCCGTATATGCTCGCATCAAAGAGAAATCACCAGTGTGTCGAGGCCAAATCCAGTTATCTACCTCACCCCCAAAATTGCCGATGGAACTTGGCGGAGCGTACACGAGGCGTATGTCTGTCAAGCGCAGAGAAGTGAAAAGATAGTACTTGACGCCACTATACATTTCAGCAATTTTGCTGGTGCGACCGGGCTCGGTGGGAACCGCGTCTTCCAGCTCCTTGATCTTTGCCTGAACTGTGCGCGTCCGCTCTTCAGGTGTCATTGACGCGGTCGTTCCAGACAACACTTCTTCAGTTACATCTTTCATCGACTCGACGACTTCCGCCGTGGTCGGAGTTGCCAGTTCCTCGGACCGATTTTTTGCCACGAATCCGTTTGCCAAGTAGTCGTTTTGCAGTGAACTCAGTCTCTGTATGCTGCCGTATGCTACATGGTGGTTTGTAATGATCAGTCCTTCTGACGAGATGAACGAGCCCGTTCCTCCGCCGAGTTGCACCACAGCATCTTTCAAGCTGGGACCATTGGCGCTGTAAATCTGATCGGGAGTGAGTTCGAGGCCGGTCTTCTTCATCTCGGCGAGCGGGAGCCTGTTGATGGAATCAAGGAGCCACATGCCTTCGTCAACCCACGCACTGCCAAGGAAGACAGCGAGTGCTGCAATCGCGAAAAGAGAGAAGCGTATGGAATGTTTCATGGGTGTTTCCGGTATTTGAAACAAGGTGATTGTGACCTCATAGAACGGGACCCGACCAAACGGATCTGTGCAGGTCGGCGATGGGGGACTGCTTCAATATAGCAATCCTCGGGTTTCAAGACAACGGAGAAAGTGTGGCAGTGAGTGAAGAGGCGCAGAGCGTCACGCCTTGCCGTCTGCCTCGAGGAAGAACCGGTTCAGATACGCTACCATAAATTCGTGCCTATGTGCTGCAATTCTTCTTGCGGTTTCTGTATTCATAAGATCTCTCAACAACAGCAGTTTCTCGTAAAAGTGGTTGATGGTCGTGCTCCTGCTATTCTTGTATTCCTCAAATGATTGATGAAGCGTTGGTGAAATTTCTGGATTGTGGATCTCCTGACCTTTGTATCCGCCATACGCGAACGCGCGTGCAATACCGACAGCACCGAGCGCATCCAGACGGTCGGCGTCCTGTACAACCATCCCCTCCTTGGTTTTCATCGAGGTTTGAACGCCCGCACCCTTGAAGGAGAGGTCATCAACCATCTCGCAGACGTGCGAGATGGTTGTCTCGTCGACATTGACGCTCATAAGCCATTCTCTCGCCGCTCTCGAACCCGCCTTTTCATCACCGCCCTGAAATTTCCAGTCGGCGATGTCGTGCAGCAAAGCAGCAAGCTCGACGACAAACAGATCGACGTCTTCCTGCCTCCCAATGAGAAGCGCGTTGCGCCATACCCGGTGCACATGCCACCAATCGTGGCCGGCGCCATTGCCGGAGAGCAGCTGCTTGACGTGGTCTGACGTCTTCTGAATGATCTCAGGTCGTGGCATGTTATAGTAGTCCGAGATTCTCGAAAATGGCTTTGTGATCTCTTTCCTCGCAGCGCATAAGTCGTCGTGGCTTTTGGGCTGCAAGAATCGGGTTGGCTCGCATAATACGGCTATCGGCATACTAATTCAAGCTCCTTAAATGCGCCTTGCTTCTCCGAGAACATACTTCTATATTTAACCCACATGAATCGGCATCTCCGAAATACAGTTGCCCGGCTTGTACTCTCCGCCTACCTACTGGCAGGCGTTCTGCTTGAGGTTGGGCACCGCCATCCTCACGACTTCCTGCTTGCTGCGACCGCAACCATCTCCAGCCATAATTGTGGCGAGAAGGAGATTCACATCCCGCTGGACAAGCGTCACGACTGTCTCGCGTGTGTGCAGTCAATACAGCGCGTCAGCAGCAAAGCGGTACAATTCGCTGGCACCCACACCGCAGTCTTCTGTCTTATGAGCATGCCCGTTCTGGCTGAACAGGAACTAGAGACAGATGTCCTCCACTCCGGCAAGCGTGGTCCTCCCGCTCTCTTTCTATAACCCCAATCAGCATACAATTTCCTATTCACGTCACCGTTCTTTCTGAAAAGAATGTCTCAGCCCTTAAGGGAGGGATTCATGCATCGCGTACAATGGCGAGGTCTTCGCCTCTGTTTCATTGCACTCCTATCAACATCGGCCAACGCCCAGCAGGATTCGACTGGTGTCGCCGATTCGCTCCTCATACAAACATTGCAGCAACAGTTGTCACAGGTTGCCCCGCCGCCGGCCGCTCCGGTGGCACCGAGAAGCGCACCATCGACCAACCCCAACATGAGCGTGATCGGAGATTTCCGCATGTCCTACCAATCACCCGCGCACAGACATATCGATGCGGAGTTCCATGAAGCGGAGATTGCCGTGCAATCAGTTGTTGATCCGTATGCTCGTGCGGACTTCTTTTTCTCCGTCGCTCGTGACCCGCTGACGGGAAAATTCGGCCTCGACCTGGAAGAGGGATACCTGACGAGTCTTGACTTGCCGGCCGCACTGCAACTTAAAGCCGGAAAGTTCCGAAGTATGTTTGGCAAGATCAACAATATCCATCCTCACGCGCTGCCGTTTATTGATGTGCCGAACGTGTATGTTCACTATCTCGGCGATGATGGATTGAATGACGAGGGCCTCTCGCTAAGCTGGCTTATTCCCAATCCGCTGGATTTCTATCAAGAACTGACAATCGAAGCAACAAGAGGGCCGGATGACAATCCGAATTTTGTGCGAAGCGAGGTTGATCGATATCTCTACCTTGGCCACCTGAAGAATTTTTGGGATCTGACAGACAATGCAACACTAGAACTGGGTCTAAGCGCTGCAAGCGGACAGAACGACTCGGCGTTTGCATCCGTGCTCGGCGGGATCGACCTTACGTACAAATGGAAACCACTACAATTCAACACGTATCAGTCACTTGTACTCCAGGCCGAGGCGATCTGGAGTAGCAAGCGGTTGACCGAAACAGAGACGGTGAAATCGTGGGGAATGTACGCTCTTGCCACGTATCAGATCGGGAAGAGGTGGTTCCTCACAGGACGATTTGATTACTCGAACCTACCGGACAATGCATCGTTCGTTGAGCGGGCATATTCTGGCGTACTCGGTTGGTACGCCACAGAATTTCAGAAGATTGAGCTGGAGTACAAGGGAACAACGTCGAACGTTCTTCCAACGGCAAATCAGGTTTTTCTGCGCTCCGTATTTGTTATTGGAGCACACGGCGCGCACGCATACTAAACAGTGAGTTACATCAAAAGGATTGTACCATGAACGGATTTTTCAATACCGCAATCAAACTTGTTATCGTACTGTTGGTCAGCATGTCGTTACTTCAGGCGAAAGACAAGCTCCGCGTTGTCACGACACTGACCGACCTAAAGAGTATTACAGAATCCATCGGTGGCGATAAGGTTGATGTCTTTGCAATCGCAACAGGATTTCAAAATCCTCATTTCGTTGATCCGAAACCGAGCTACATTCTAAAGCTCTCGAAGGCAGACATGTTTGTCACGATTGGTTTGGATTTGGAAACGGGGTGGGTTCCCCCACTTCTGAACAGCGCAAGAAATGCCAATGTGCTCAAAGGAGCACCCGGATATGTCGATGCTTCGGAGAATGTTTCGTTGCAGCAGGTGCCAACAAGTGTGAACCGGGGCGAGGGAGACATCCACATTTACGGCAACCCCCACTACTGGCTCGATCCGGTAATCGGCAAAATCATTGCGAAGAACATCTGCGATGGACTGATCCGATTGGATCGGGAAAATGAGTCATTCTACCAGGGCAACCTGAAGAAGTTTAGTGATGGGATCGATACGAAGATTAAAGAGTGGACCGGAAAAATGCAGCCGTTCAAAGGAGCGAAGATCATAGCGTATCATAACGAGTGGGTTTACTTCGAACAGCGCTTCGGTTTGAAGATCGTAGATTTCCTTGAACCAAAGCCAGGCATCCCACCGTCGCCGTCGCAGCTTGCGAAAGTGATCAATGAGATGAAGCGCGACAATATGAAAGTCATCATCTCGTCGCCGTACTTTACGGCGGAATCTGCGGATTTGGTGGCAAGGAATGTCGGCGGTAAGGTGGTAACGCTGGCGACTTCGGTCGGTGCTGATGCCAGCATAAAGACATACTTCGACCTGTTCGACTACAACGTTGGCAAGATGGTTGACGCCCTAAAATAACCCAAAGGAGAAGGAGATAGTCTCATGCTCGACATGTTCACCCAGGAATTCATCTTCAATGCGCTGATGGTTAGCGTTGTCATGGGGCTGTTGCTCTCGTATCTCGGCGTGCATGTTGTTGGGCGCGGGATTGTGTTTGTTGATCTTGCTCTCGGCCAGATTTCCATGCTCGGGGTTGCGTTTGCCAACTACATCGAGAAAGATCCAACACTCATTTCCATTGTTTTTACGATGGCGGGTGCATTCATTCTCTCGTTCGTTAATGTCAAAGACAAACGCCTGAAACACGAAGCGATTATCGGAATTGTGTACGCCGTGGCATCGGCGGCGACTGTGTTGTTGATTTCCAAGGCGCCGCATGGTGAGGCAGATATTTCAGAGGTGTTATTCGGCAGTCTCTTTACCGTGACCACCGGCCAGATATTGCTCATGGCAGGAACGTTCGGCCTGATCGGTCTCGGCCATATCATCTTCAGGAAAAGGTTCTTTGAGTTGACCGAGAAGTTTGAGAGCAACCAGGTTGAGCACGTCGGGATGTTCAACCTCTGGAACTTTCTCTTTTATCTCTCCATCGGTCTGGCGATCGTGCTTGCTGTCCGGGCGGGTGGCGTCATCCCGGTCTTTACCTATATCGTTGTACCGCCGGTCTCTGCCATCCTCCTCACACGGAAAAAGGGGAGCCTCGTATTAATAGCGATGCTGGTGAGTGTGGCTGGAAGTTTCTTCGGCATTTATTTCTCGACACGCTTCGATTTCCCGGCAGGGTCGTCAGTGGTTGCGATTCTCGGCGTGATATTCCTCGCAGCGGCTGGAATGAGGTTGATAAAACCAAAGGGGAGCACCACGCCTTCCGTGGAGTAGATCAGAGAAGTCTGCTCCCCCCGATGGATATTGTTGGCCAGGTCAGTTCCCCGTAAACTCCTCGGCGAAGTACTTCGGCGTCAGTCCTTCCCCCGTTGCGTGCTTGAGGAGGTCGCTCCAGTGTAAGCTTGCGCCCGGCATGAACACCTGTGTTTTCAGAAATTCTCCGATAGCAGGTTTCTGGGCAAAAGAGATTTCTGCAATTGCCGGCAGCTTTTCTACCCTCGTCACGATGGCGTTAAGAATCTGGGATGCGGCCATCTCTCCAAGCAAGTAGTTGTGGTAGTAGCATGGATACTGGGCGAGATGAATCTTCGCCGCCCAGTCGGGCTCGTTCCGGTTGTCGGGTCGCGTGACAAGCTGGTATTTCTCAACCAAATCCCACCATAACCTGTTTAGATCCTGGTCCGGAATCTGATACAGGCTTCGCTCGAAGCGCACCATCACCTGCGACCACCGACTGAACACAAGCTCCTTGGAGCGCAGGTTCTCATGTTGGGTCTTGCGGACTGCTTCCTTATCTTTATCGGTGATGTTCACCATCGTTTGCAGCCAGTCGGGATTGTAGCACTGGCGTTCCATGAGTTGCGCAATTGCTTCGGTGAGGAACGTGTGTGCCTCCACGCGAAGCAGGTACGGCAAGTTGCGGTCTACATACTTTGAATACACTCCATGTCCCAGCTCATGAAGGAGTGTCGACGTCCAGTAATGATTGTCAGAGATGCTGAGCATAACCCGGACATCGCCCGAACGATCCATGTCGTTCTCGAAGGCATGCTGGTACTTCCCCTTGCGAGGTATGAGATCGCTCCTCTTCAGGATATCCTCAACCGGCAAACCGAGTCCGGCATAGAATGTTTGTCCCAGTTCCTCGATGTTCTTTCCTTTGAAGAATGTGTCCAGATCGACGCCGGGTGATTGTGGCGCTTCCTGAAAGAACGGGTCCTCGTAATGCCATGGACGGAGTTGCCCTGGCTGGACACCAAATTTCTTGGCAAGCCTCGCATCGAGGTCGTGCTTCATTTGGGCGAACGGCTCATGGGTCAATTGCTCCAGGTTGTCGAAGACCCCGATGATGTCGTTGGCATCTTGTTCGTCGGTGGCCAGCGCCATAACATAATAGTTTTCAAACCCCAACTGCTTTGCTGCCTGATTACGCAACTTTACCAGTTCGATGACCATTGGTGCCACTTCTTTGCCGACCTGTTTGCTTGCCTCCCAGGCTTTCTTTCGCTTCTCGGGGTTCTTTTCGTCTTTGAGGACGCTTGAAATGTCATTGTCGGCTACCTCTTTGCCGTCAATCTTCCCGCGGAACGTATTGAACCTGCTGGCGATAGCGCTCTGCTTTTCCACTATTGCGCGCAGTAGCGTCGTATCAATCTGGTTCTTGAGATAATTGTTATAGAGCAATGTCAGTTGTCGCTGCAGCAACGAATCGTGGATCGTGTTCCCCTCTTTGAGCTGCTTGAGGAAGGCGAACTCGGTCTTGTTGGATCGGATTCGTTTGATCTCCAGGTCCAGGGCAGCACTTTCGTCGTAGTACCTCTTTTCTCCTGATGCGTTTGCATTCCACTCGGCGATATTGTTAGCTGTGATCTTCGGCTCTATCTGTTTGACATGGCTTGCGATGAAGTCACGCAAGCGGCCCTCATCGGTCTGGGCGGGCTTACATGAGGTCATGAGAAGAACAAGCAAAACTATTGGGATAAAACGCACAATGGTTTTCACGGGGGCTCTCCTTGGGATTCATAGAATTGATTGAATGCGATTATTGAATCTCGCCTACACCGCTCCTACCACCGCATTGATTGCGGCGACATTCACAATATCGTTTACACTACAGCCACGAGAGAGATCAAACGCTGGCTTGCGAAGACCCTGCACCACCGGCCCAATGGCTTCGGCTCCAGCCATGCGTTGTGCCATCTTGTAGCCGATATTGCCGGCGTTGAGGTCGGGGAAGATGAGCACGTTGGCCCTGCCGCCTACGGAACTACCGGGCGATTTGCTTTGTGAAACTTTCGGAACAATCGCAGCGTCGAGTTGTAGCTCGCCGTCGACGACAAGATCGGGACGCTTTTTCTGCAGCAACGCCGTTGCCTGCTGCACCTTCTCTACATGCTCGTGGCTTGCACTCCCCTTCGTTGAGAACGAAAGCATTGCGACGCGCGGCTGCTCGCCGGTTAGCCGCTTATGATTGTCTGCGGACGCTGCGCCAATATCTGCAAGTTGCTCAATTGTTGGGTCGGGAACGACAGCACAATCGGCGAAGGTGTACACCTGGTGCGGAAAGATCATCAGAAAGAAACTGGAGACCACACTGATGTTATCTGCAAGTCCGATCACCTGGATACCTGCGCGCAATACGTCGCCAGTAGTTGAGAGAGAGCCGGCAACACTTCCATTCGCCATCCCCTCACGCACCATCATAGCCCCAAAGAAGAGTGGGTTGGTCATCTGCTTTTGCGCCTCTTCAAACTGTGTTCCTTTGGCTTTGCGGAGATTGAAGAACACATGCGAGAAGTCACTCAGTTTGTCGGACTTCTGCGGGTCGACGATGCGGACGCCAGAGAGCGAGCTACCAATCTTCTTGGCTTGTGCTTCAATTGCCTCTGTATTGCCGATGAGGATCGGGCTAACTATTCCATCGTCGGTGAGAATGCGGGCCGCTTGAATTGCGCGCTCGTCAGTTGCATCTGGAAGAACAATTGTTTTTCCGAGTGTTTTTGCTTTCGCTACAATGCTGCTCATGAGTTCAGAAGGTAACATAGTTGTTTCTCTTGTCGTTACTGGTTATGAGTCTGTATGACTTTGAAGAAATAGTACAGAGAAAAGATACGAAACTCCCGCAAGCAGTGCTAACCACATGGCGCACTTTCTTTCGATCTGCTTCAGATGACTTCACCCGACCTCTCCCAACCTACACTCACAGTCGTTGATTGTAAATCGTCTTCAGGCCAACTATGGAAGGGTCTCCCAGTTTGTCGACCTTGAAAGATGTGCGGTAAGGCGGCTTCGATGGCTGAGTACGGGTCGTCAATCATTTTGGCAGAAACGTGGTAGATCGTTCCCTAGGATCCGCTGTGACGTATTGGCACTTCCCATCGAAGGCACCCAAACGAATTTCACCAATTAAAAAGAATTAACAAAGAATTAACGAGCCAGCTTTGCTTTTCTGTCACTTGGTCAATAGATTTATGGCACATCCTTACCCGTTCCATTCTGTCATATTCCAGTGGCGAACAAGGTTTACATCGAAACATACGGCTGTCAGATGAACGTAGCTGACTCGGAGGTCGTTGGTGGCATTCTTCAAAGGGAAGGCTACACTTTCACAAAGGAATTGGGCGAGGCAGATGTCATCCTGGTCAATACCTGTGCGATCAGGGACAATGCCGAGGTGCGCATCTACGGAAGGCTTGGCCTGTTCGGTCGCTACAAGAAGGAACGGCCGGGTGTCGTTGTCGGACTGCTTGGCTGTATGGCTGAACGGCTTCGCGTCCAGCTCGTCGAGGAAGAGCGAGTTGTTGATCTTGTTGTGGGTCCGGATGAATATCGCAAGCTCCCCGCTCTCATCGATCAAGCATATCAGGGGGAGAAGGGAATTGCGGTCAGACTCTCCCGGGTCGAGAACTACGAAGACATCGTTCCGCTCAGGTTGGAGGGAGTAAGCGCTTGGCTATCCGTGATGCGCGGCTGCGATAAGTTCTGTACGTTTTGTGTGGTTCCGTTTACCCGTGGGCGGGAGCGCAGCCGTTCGCTGAAGAGCATCATAGACGAAGCACACATGCTTGTGGATCAAGGATTCAAAGAGGTGACGCTACTCGGGCAGAACGTGAATTCGTACCGGGATGGCGACCTTGACTTTGCCGGCTTGATGAGGAGCGTGGCGGGAGTTGATCGTAACCTTCGCGTTCGGTTTACGACATCTCACCCGCAGGATATGTCGGATAGACTGATCGAGACCGTTGCCTCCACCACCAATATCTGCAAGTATGTTCACCTGCCGGTCCAGTCTGGATCAAACCGAATTCTTGAGTTGATGAATCGTTCATACACCATCGAACACTACCTCGCTCTGGCCGAGAAGATCAGGAAACAAATGCCGGGGGTTGGCCTCTCCACGGATTTCATTTCGGGCTTTCCAACCGAAACTCCTGAGGATCATGGGGCCACGTTGGCTCTCGCAAGAAATGTACAGTTTGACGGGGCGTACACATTCAAGTATTCGGCCCGAGAAAACACAAAAGCGTGGCAGATGACGGATGATGTGTCGGACGAAGAGAAGGGGCGACGAGTAAACGAGATTGCAACTCTGCAACATGAAATCTCCTTGGAACTGAATCAAAAGATGGTTGGTGCGACGGTGCGCGTGTTGATCGATGGCGAAAGCAAGAAATCGGCGGAGGAGTGGTCTGCTCGCACAGATGCCAACAAGGTTGCAGTGTTTCCGAAGTCGGGGGAAGCGGTCGGCGACTATGTTGATGTGGTCATCACGCGTGCAAACTCGGCTACACTGTTCGGTTCTCGAGTCGAGGCCAAAGCTGCATTGGAGGCGGCGGCATGATGCGGGCCCACCTTCTTCTGTTCTTGGCAACAATTCTGGCGCGGTTCGTTTCTGCACAGGACGAGCCCCCGGATATTAGGGCGTATCTTGCGCGCGTAGAAATGGGTGAGACAGAAGTACTTCAAGGCGAGTTGCCCTCGTTGCTTTCGAGGTACCCGAACAACCCCGGCGTTCTCTACCTGCAGGGCATCCTCACGGCGGATGGAACTGAGGCCGTGCGGATCTACCAGAGCATTGTGGACAACTTCCCAAAGAGCGAGTGGGCTGACGATGCATTGTACAAAGTATATCAGTTCTACTTTGCAATTGGCCTCTATCGCACGGCCGAAATCAAGTTGAATCAACTTAAGGCTGGCTACCCGGAGTCGAAGTATCTCGCTGGCACCAATCAGGCCGATATGAAAAATATGCCTGACGAGAAGGACAGTTCTGGCCTCCCGAAACCGACGCAAGAAAAGATCGTCCAAAATCCTCCACTGAAAGCACCAACAGAAAAGCCCACACTGCCAGAGACCGAACCCTCACAGCCCGCGGCAGAAGAGATGAATCGTGGACAATATACACTGCAGGTGGGAGCCTTCTCGCAGCAGGTAAATGCGGAAAAGCAGAAGCTCTTCTTTGAAGACCTCGGCTATTCGGTTGAGGTGATCAATAGAGTGCGAGACTCGCGTTCGCTGTTTGTCGTGCTTGTGGGTGACTACAGGACGCCGGAGGAAGCGAAAATGAGGGGCACCGAAGTTAAGAAAAAGTACAATATCAACTCAATGGTAGTGACGAGGTAGTGTGCAGAGCGCACCCATGAAATCGGATGTCCAAAACGCGCAAGTAGAGTACGGAATTCTTGCTGAGTCGGTGGAGATGAAGGAGATCATCGAGGTGATCGACCAGGTGGGACCAACGGATATCACGATCCTGATCAGTGGCGAAAGCGGTGTCGGGAAAGAAGTGATTGCGAAGGCAATACACGCGGCCAGCAATCGCAGCAAGAAACCTCTCGTGACGGTGAATAGCGGTGCGATCCCGGAGGGGATTATCGAAAGCGAGCTATTCGGTCACGAGAAAGGATCGTTCACCGGCGCATCCGATCAACGCAAGGGATATTTTGAGATTGCCGATGGCGGAACGGTTTTTCTGGACGAAATTGGCGAGCTACCCCTTGCCGCTCAGGTGAAATTCCTTAGAATCCTTGAGAACGGCGAATTCCAGCGGGTCGGATCATCAGTACCTCGCAAGGTCAACGTGCGCGTCATTGCTGCAACGAACAAGGATCTTGAGAATGAGGTGCGCCACAATCGGTTCCGGGCCGATCTGTTCTATCGTCTGCGGTCTGTGAACATTCACATTCCTCCGCTCAGAAAGAGACCTGAGGATGTTGAGGTGTTGTTCAGGCATTTTGCTGTTGCCTTTGCGTCAAAGAACAACGCCAAGTTTGCCGGGATTTCTGGTGAAGCGATGCAACTTCTCAAATCCTATCACTGGCCCGGTAATGTCCGCGAGTTGAAGAATGTTGTCGAAAGCATGTTGGTGATCGAAGGAGGGAGGTACCTGGAGATGTCTGATGTAAAGAAATATCTAAGGGACTACAGAGAAGTGTCTGAAGAAAGAAACCTTCCCGTTCCCATAGGCCGGAGCGTAGAACAGGCGGAACGGGAGTTGATCCTGCGAGCTCTGCTCGACATCAAGGGCAACATCCTGGATGTCAAGAACCTATTTGCAGAGCAGGCTCGCTCACAAAACAATTCGCAGAATGATTCCATGGCGGTGCGCGATCCGCAAGAACAGACCAGCCTCTCTCTGCAGGATATGGAGAAACGGATGATTGGCGAAGCACTTCAGCGGTTCAAGGGCAACCGTCGTGTAGCGGCGCGTGCACTGAATATCAGCGAGCGGACACTGTATCGGAAGATCAAAGAATATGGTTTAGGCTGAACGATGCGCACCGTCGCCACCACATTCTTGCTGATAGTTGTTCTTCTGCACTGTACCGGATGCCCGTACTCCTTTACCGGGGCGTCGGTGCCCAAGCATTTGAAGACCGTCGCGATTCCACTCGTCGACGATCAATCCGGCTTTGGCGCGGCGGGTTTGCGCGAGACCTTTACCGCCGAGCTGACGAATC
>Ga0208980_10000588_pt1 | contig 20856 bp, 21 predicted proteins | sample WetSurMetagenome_3_FD_187993 | JGI IMG/M metagenome (GOLD analysis project Ga0208980, IMG submission 187993) | Wetland microbial communities from Twitchell Island in the Sacramento Delta, sample from surface sediment Aug2011 Site A1 Bulk (version 2) | ecosystem: Environmental > Aquatic > Marine... | reverse complement strand
ATATCCACAATTAGCTTGGATTGCTACAGGACACGAATAATAAATAAAATAAAAATACACCGTTGGTAAAACAGCGGTGTATTTTTTTATTCTTTCATAATATGGAGAAATAATGGATAAAGTTAAATTGGAGTATAAAACTCCTGAAAAAAAAATAATTAAATATAAAAATGTTGATGTTGAGATAATACCAATTTTGACTATATCGCAAAAGGTATTTTTAATTCAAAAATATATTGAAGATTATTTTGGTACACCGGACGAAATTCTAATCGAAAACACCAAGTATCACTCTTTAGAGGCAGAAATCAGATTAAAATACTTTGTTATCCAACTTATCACGAACATAGATACAAATAATTTAGATAATGAAAGTTATGTTGACAATATTTTATGGTATATAATAACAAATGAGATTATAAACTGGTCAGATTTTAGAGCTACTTTGGAAACAATTGTTTGTGACATTAAACAACAAGAAACCTTAGAAACTTCTATTGGAAAAATAATTTCCGATTTGGTTCAAAAAGGGTATGCTTTATTAGAGAAACTTTCTGATATAAATCCAGAAGAAGTTAAAAAAGCAGGAGAAAAAGGCTTGCAACTTATGGATAGGCTTGAAAAAACTAGTGTACTAAAAAACCCCTCCGATATAGCTGCAATATTGGAAAATCCTGTCGATGTATCGGTTAAAAAAGTTATAACCGAAAAGAAAAGAAAACCGAGGACAAAGAAGGTTTAAATGATAGGTAAATTAAAACGTTCCCTTAGTAAAAGATGCCCGGAATGTAAAAGTATATTACAAATTAGAACAAGAGATTTTAAAGAATTAAGAAATGGTATTCAAGTAATTGTTTGTGAAGAATATATTGCTTGTTCTAATAAAAACTGTAACTATGAAAGAGAAATGGAACAGAAAAGAATTAGGCGACAAGAAGATGAACTAACCTTTTAAAACTGTTATTTTATAGGAGGTAATATATGCCAATAGATAAAGCTGGTGCACATGTTATAATTCCCGGTATAGGAGAACCAAGCCTTCAAGAGATGGAGGACCTTTTTCTAGCAGAATTAGCAAAAGAAGATAAATCTTCTGGAAAAGCAGCGGGTTATCCTGATTCTTTTCCTCCGGAATTTAAAAAACAGTTAGATGATTTTCATCAGGAAACTTTGCAGATGGTAGAAGAGTTGATAACCGAAAATCTAGATACAGCAATATTAGGAGTAGCTTTAGAAGATGCTGTTGAAAAAGCATATGTAGTGCGTAATCCACTCAACGATAGAAATGTAGGTGAATTTGGTACATTTTTAGAAATAGCTATGTTTGGTACAGCAGGTGATAGTAGACCAACTTCCGATATTGATACTTTCAGAAGAGAACTTTTACCAAGAGAAAAAAGAGTAGAAGTAAAAGCAAAAATAGGTACATCAAATATAGACATAGGTAGCATAACAGTATATGGACTAGAAAATCTTACCGCATTAGAAAAACAAACTGTTAGAAATATAACAATGATATATAAAATGATGATTAAAATGCAAAATATGTTATATATGGCATTGGTAGAAAAAACATTTGCAAGTGGACGTGTTGGTATAGGTTTTCGTGCTATGACATTATTTACCAGCTTATATTTAAGAGGTCTTTTAAAAATTATAGGATATGTTCCTAAATATTCTGGTACTGTACAAACTAAAGCAACTGCACCAAAAAAAGATGCAAATGGAGTTACATCTCATATAACTTATAATCTTGAAATGAGTTTAGATGAAAAAACCCACGACATTTTTAGAGGAATAGAAAGACTTTCTTATATATATTTAAGACATACAGACATGATAGACGAAATTCACAGTGGGGGTATTTCAGCGAGAGAGTTCTTTGGAAGAGTAAAAAGATTAGAGGGATTTTTAAAATTGGATTAAGGGGTATAGCAATATACCCCCTTTCTTTTTTGGGAGGCATAATGAAAAAATATGTATACGCACTAGATTTATCACAAAATTCAACAGGAGTATGTATTTTTACCAATGATGGTCAACTTATAAAAGTGTTTACCATAGACACAAATAGCGAAAAAGAGACTAAGCTGAAACTAAAAATTATTGGAAACGAATTTAAGCGAATTGCAAAAGAATATCCTCCTGAAAGAATTATAATAGAGCAGGGTTTTACTTTATACAACCCAAGTACCCAAGCAATTTTTAGAGTACATGGTCTTGTAAATTTTTTATTTGCTGATTTTGAGCAAATATATTATCCTGCTTCTACTGTTAAAAAGATTGTAGGTGGAAAAGGCAATATGACCAAAGAAGAAATATATAATTCAATTTTAAAAAAATATCCCAAATTAAAATTCAATAATTATGATGAATCAGATGCTTATGCCGTTGGGCTTACTTATTTTCTTAAAGAAGGAATTATAAAAGGATATAATAATGCCACGCAAAACATTTCGAAATAAAATTACTTCCGATGAACTAACAGAGCAAATAAATTCCGATAATATAGCGCTAATGAAAAAATTTTTAAAAGATAAGCAAATAAGAACAAGCGCTAAAACCATTACAGTTTATGATTCCAATTTAATAATGTTTTTTACTTGGAATCTTTTAAATAATAGCAATAAAAAGTTTACAGACATTAAAAAACTAGAATTTTCTGAATTTTTTTCCTATGCTTCAGAAGAACTTAAATTAGGTTCTGCCAGATTAAACAACATAAGAAGTACATTATCTTCTCTATCAAATTTTATTGAAAAGTTTTTTGATGAAGAATATCCCAAATTTAAAAATGTAATTTTAAATGTTATTGAATCTTCCCCAAAAGAAATGCGCAGAGAAAAAACAATTCTAAGTGATGAACAAATCGAAAATCTATTGGAATATCTCAACAAGACCGATAAACAACAGGCTTGTTGGCTTGCTCTTGCAGTAACCAGCGGCGCTAGATTTACAGAACTTTTATGTTTTGAAACAGACTTAATTGATGAAAATAGAACTGCTTTTGGTGACTTGTTTTTAGAAACAACTCGGCAAATTAAAACAAAAGGTAGAGGAAAATCAGGAAAATTACTTTATAAATATATTCTTAAAGAAAAATTCTTACCTTTTTATAAAGAATGGCTTATAGAGCGAGAGCATATTTTAAAAGAAAAAAAATTAAAACACAATTATTTGTTTATAAAACAAGATGGAAACCCCGCTACAGGTGCAATGGTGCGAGGTTGGATACAGGGCTTTGAAAAGTATTTGGGTGTGCCTTTTTATGCACATGCTTTGCGCCATTATTTAGTGACCTTGTTTTCCAAAAAGAATATACCTCCTTTTCTTATCAAAGAATTAATGGGGTGGAGCAGTTTAGAAATGGTAAGTATTTATGATGATAGTACAATATCAGAGAAAAATTATCCAGAATTAGAAGGTTTAAGAGGCAAATAATGATATAGCTTCATTGTTGTTGAAGGAGGTATTATATGGCTAAAGTTGGTATGACTGTTAATTATGGTACTCGACTAGATTTGACGGGTGTTAAAGAAGGTTTGCAAAAAGTTCAAAGTACTGTTGAAAGCAGCAAACCATTAGAGTTTAATATTAAAAGTACTGGTACTATGGCTACTCAAGTTGGAGATGCTAAAAAGTTTTTCGATGAAATAGATAAAGGTACTGACAATCTTGAAAAATTAACCGTAAAGTATGCAAAATTCAAAGATATGACAAAAGGTGGAGAAATATTTAGAATCCCCATAAGTGCTTTGAAAGAAACTCGTGATGCAACAGGTAGAGTAGTTGTAGAAACAGAACACTGGAATGCCGCACTTGTAAAGGCAACAAAAGCAAATAAAGATTATGTTGCTGCTGGTACTAGTCAGGCAACTCTTAATGCTGGTACTGCTTCAAGAAAAGCAACTGCTGAATTTAATACAATGAAAAAGTCAATAGATGCTAATGTGGTTTCTGCTGGAAAGTTTATTGAAAAATCAAAAAATATGTCCGGTAAACAAGTAGAAGATACCAAAAAAATGGCAAAAGCTATATTAGACGAAAAAGTAGTTTTTGATAATGCGTTTTCAGCTAAACAGTGGGATAAAGTAAAAACAAGCGGCGAAAGAATAAAAGCATTAACTCGTGATTTTGAAATATTGAAATCGGGCACAGATAGAGGTGCTAATGCTATTCAAGGTTGGGCTACTAGAATATCAAACGCTATTAAACAAACTATTTCTTATGGTTTATCTATACAACTTGTACGAGAAGCACAAGAATTACTAAATGGCGCTATTAAATATGCCATTGAACTAAATACTGAAATGACAAAAATTCAGGTGCTACAAACAGAAGGTGCACAAACACCCGAACAAATTAATGCATTGGCACAATCTTTTAATAAATTAGGTCAAGAAATGGGTGCATCGACTCTTGAAATTGCTAAAGGTAGTGTCGAATGGTTAAGACAGGGTAAAACCGTTGATGAAACCCAGAAACTTTTAATTGCGTCTTTACAACTTAGTAAATTAGGCGCAATGGATGCTGCCGATGCTACTAACTATTTGACTTCTATTATGTTTGCTTTCAATAAAAATGCAGAAGAAGCCAGTACAGTTGTAGATAAACTTATTGCTGTTGATAATATTGCTGCTACTAGTGCGGGTGAACTTGCTACTGCTTTGAGATACACTTCTGAATCTGCACAACTTGCTGGCGTTAACATGGAACAATTAATTTCATATATAGGTACTGTCTCATCTGTTACCAGACAGAATGCAGAAATGATTGGTCAAGCATTTAAAACCATGTTTGCAAGAATGACCCTTATGGCTGGTGGTGGTGAAGATGAATTTGGAGTAACAATTAGTAAAGTAGAAAAAGCCCTTAGTGGTATCGGAGTTGCAGTAAGAGATACCAACGATGAATTATTACCTATGGGAAATATACTTGAAACCGTTGCCGGAAAATGGTCTACCTTAACTGATAGGCAACGCACTGAAATTGCTGTTGCTGTAGCAGGTGTACGTCAAAAAGAAGCTTTCCTTGTTCTAATGAACAATATGAATAAAGCTTATAAATATCAGGCGGCGCAAGTTGATTCTCTCGGTTTAGCACAAGACCGTTACGGTATTTATTTGGATAGTGTTGCAGCCAAACAAGGTATGTTTACTGCTAAATTAGAACATCTAAAAAGTACAATTGTAAGCGATGAATTAGTTAAAGGTTTTTATGATATAGCTAATTCTTTTCTAGATATGATAGATAATGCAGGAGGACTTATCCCTGTTCTCACTACAGTATTAGGTTTATTTGTTGCAATTAAAGGTGTCCAAATTGCAAGTGCAATTGCAGCTATTGGTCCAGCTATAACAGGTCTAATTGGTCAGTTTATGGGGGTTGCGGGGGCAGCAGGAACAGCAGGAACAGCAGCTACTGGATTTACAGCAGCTTTAGGACCCATAGGAATAGCTATTGCTGTTATAGGTATTGCTATAACGGGATACAATTTGTATATGGCTGAGAATAAGAAAAAGCTTGAAGAAGCCACTATAGCAGTACAAGATTATATAGACGAAATAAATCAAATGCCTCAAACAATAAAAGGGGCAAAAGATACTATTAAAGAAATAAATGAAATTTTAGCTATAAGAGAAGAAAGCAGAACGGCAGAACAAGTACAGCAATTGATTGATTTATTTAATCAACTTTATGAAATAATACCTAATATGCCCGAATGGAAATGGAAAGAAGGGCAACCATCTTTAGATGCTGCTTTTATAAAAACTCTAGATATTACCCAAGCTATTAAAGACCAAACATATGCATCATTAAAAGATGCCGATACTGTTGTTTTAACTGTTCAAACAAAAGCAGCCGAAGTAGATAAATATACAGCAGCCTTGGAAAGAGCAGAAGTAAAAAGACAATTTTTAGCTAAATTCGGGGCAATGATAAACAATGAACAAATAACAACTTGGAAACAATTGCAAGATGAAATGGCTAAAGCAAGTCAATATAGTGATACTTGGACAGATGCTCAAAAAAAGGGTTGGGAAGATGTTGAAAACGCAGTATCTATGTTTGAATGGCTTCCATCTAAAGATTATGGAAAAGGTTTATTGGAAGCGTCTGATTTAGCCTTAACAGATATAGGAACAAATACTGATTTAAGAGATAAAGCTACAAGCGAACTAACAAGATTAATTAGTTTTGTTTCTGATGATTTAGCGCCTGTAATGCAAGATTCTTGGAAAAGAATACTCAGTATGCCTCCCGGTACTATTACTGATGTAGTTAACAAAGTAAAAGATGAATTACCCACAAGCGTCGGGGATAAAAGTGGAGGGCGTGAAGATGCAGCCTCAAAAGCACGAGCACGAGAAGCGGCTCGTTTAAAAGCAATAGAAGATGGTAATACTGCTTATGAAAAACAAATAAAACTTATAAAAGCAATAGCAACAGGCTTAGGTAATATCTTAAAGATTGATACTAAAACCGCCAAAGGTCAAGCAGATATGACCGAAGCTATGGGTAATTTTAAGAAAGAACTCGATGGCTTAGAAATAGAAGGTCTTGTCACTGATTTTGATAAATTTTACAATACACAAACACAAACATGGGATACCGCAGCTTTAGAAAATTGGGCAAGAGGTATTACTTTAAATAAAGACCTAATGGACCAGATTATAGCCGCAAACCCCGAGTGGGCACAAATTATTACAGATTTTGCAAATGATAGTTTAAGGGCACTCGGAGAAGTCGAATCAGGAATGGTTAGTTTAGGGGGTACTATTTCCGGTTTAACAGAATTATCAAAATCAGAATTTAGTAGCCTCGTTAGTGCAACTGTTAGCGATATATGGTCTTTGGTTAGCCAAGAAGGTATTGCCCTAACAACTTCTCAGGGTCAAGTTATAACAACCGAAGCACAATTGCAAGCAGCACTTTCAAACGGTTTAATAACTTATGATGCTTTAATAACTCAATTGGCTGCACACGGTAGTGCATATTTAGCACAATTTAATAAATACATAGCAGATTCTGTTAATTATGCTAAAAATCCATTTACTTCTTTACCTCCCGGTTCTCCTGTTTGGACGGGTGGAGGAGGAAGCGGCGGCGGTGGTGGTTCAGCCCCACCAAATCCTCGTATTAAAGAAATTGAAAAAGAGATAGAAGAGAAGCAAAAAGAAATAAAAGCTCTTCAAGACCAAATCAAAGCATATAAAGAATATATTGATGCACAAAAGGAATCTTTGAAACGTGCCAAAGACGAAGCAGACTTTTTAGATGAACTCGCCAAAAAACATAAAGCTTTAGGAAAAATGAAAGCTAGATTAGCTATTTTAGCTTTAGATGATAGTGAAGAAGCACAAAAAGAAAGACTTGAACTAGAACAACAAGCCGCCGATGCAGAAATAGAAATAAAAGAATTTGTAGAAGATAGAAAATATGAGTTGATGGTACAGGCTTTAGAAGATATGCAAAAAGCTTTCGAAGATGCTACAAATGCGCAAATAGCCATACTTCAAGCATTAATAGATAAATTGAACGAAGAAAAAGATGACCTTAGTAATATGGCTACTGGTGCTGGTGGTGGTGGAAGCTATCCCGGTGTGACAAAAGCTGCTGAGGACCATACTACACAAGTTTTAGCCATGATTGAAAAACTAAAACTCGGGCATCAGCAGATAATTGATAAATTAAATATAGAAGATAGTACAATAGCTAAAATAATCTTAAGTGTATATGAATTAACTGGTAGTTGGAATGCTGCATATGCTGCCGCAGAAGCATATTTAAGAGTACAAGAAAAATTAGCCGCAGCAAATCCCGATTATGGTGGTGAGGACCCTTGGAAACCACCTATTAAAAGTACACCGGAAAATGAAACACCTAAACCTGCCCCGGGGCAACATCCCGGTGGAAGTGTACCACAGCATTTCGGTGGTCTTATTGAAGAGCATCATCGAGGAGAATTTGCCGGAAATTTGATGAGTAATGAGGTTTTTGCTAAATTACTAAAAGGCGAGTATGTTGCTACCGAAGCACAAATGAGTAATTTTCTAAAAAATACACTTCCTAAATTAACCGGAGGAATAATAGCCGGAGGAGCTTCAAAGAGACTTCCTGCAAATCAAACTAATCGTGGCGGAGATATGAATATTGAAATATCTATAAATGTCGCTGGCTCCCTAGACAGAAAAGCAATACCTAATTTGAAAAAGGAAATGATTGATGCATTAAACAAAACGATGGAACGCAGAGGAATTAGAAGAACTGCTACTAATTTTACTGTTTAATGAATTAAAAGGAGAATAATATGAGCCAATTTTATGAGTATTTTTTTGAATTTGATGGTATCCCATCCCACAAGTTTGACTTAAAAATTATAACATTTGAAGATGGTAGCCTATTTGATGGAGTTGGAAGCAGCGATGTTGAAATAATAACTCAAAGTGTTTTAAGAAAATCAAAACCTTATTATTTGGGTAGAACACAGACAACCGTTTTAGAGTTTGAATTGACTTTTGGAAGAGCGGAACCAGTTAGCGGTATAGATAGAGATATGATTTCAGCTTGGTTATTTGGTAGAGCAGGATATAAAAGATTAACCATATTACAAGATGATTTAAACGGCGCATATTTTAACTGCTTCCTAAAAAATCCTGTACCATTATATATAGGAGGTTTAAACTATGCATTTAAATGTACAGTAGTATGTGATAGTCCTTGGGCTTATGGTCCAGAAAAGACTATTTCCGGTTCAACCGTTGATGCAGATGTTTATCCTTTAGCTATTGAAATATATAATAATTCATCTGAAGATGAATATTTATATCCTTGGATTCAATTTATAATGGGAGAACCAACTTATCCTTTTCCTACCTCAATATTTGTTATGTGGAATGAAACAGATGATGCAGCCAGATGGTTTAGTATTAGTCATCTAGAAGAAGGAGATGCTGTGATAGTAGATAATGATTTGCAAATAATAACATGGAATGGAGTAGGTAATATCCTACCTTATTTTGATAAACGATGGTTGAGATTATTACCGGGATATAATTTGTTATATTTAAATACCAATGTTTCTTTATATATAATTAAATATACCGAAAGATTTAAAATAGGAGGATAATATGACAATAGTTATACCAGAGGGAATTCCTACCATAGTATTCGACTATTTTCATCAAGGAGAAATCCCTACTTTCGTATTATGTAATCCTAATAAAGAACAACTCTATGCGTTAGGTGGCATATCAGAAAGATTTTATTCTACAAAATTTAATTCTTTCTCAGAATTATCTTTTCGTGCCGATGAATATGTCGATGGAACATATATGGAATATTATGATTATCTGACTTATCGAAGATTAATATATGTTGATACTATTGGATATTTCATGATAAACGAAGTTACTCAAACAACAGACGGTATTGTTAAATATAAAGAAATTAAAGCTCAATCATTAGAAGTAGAATTATCATCTAAAAGGCTTGTAGTATTTCAATCTGGAAGTACTGTAATGGTATCTGGAAGTCCTGTACCACCCCCTAATCCAGTTAAGCTAGACGACCTTCTACTTGATTTAGAAGATGAATGGATACCAAACTGGACACATGCAACAGTCCCAACAGGAATTTCTAGTAAATATAGAAGTTTTGATGTTGCAGACACAACTGTATATGATTTTTTAATGACAGAAGTTGAAGATGCTTATGGATGTGTTTTTGATTTTGATACTGTTAATCAAATAATAAATATTTATGACCCCAATATATCAATATTAACTACAGATATATATATTTCTCATAATAATGTAATAAAAGAACTTTCTACAGATGAAGTAGTAGATGAATTAGCTACCTGTTTAAATGTTCATGGTGGTGGAGGGATGGACATAAGATGGGTTAATCCATTAGGGAATAATAATATTTATGACTTATCATATTTTGAAACTACCGAATGGATGACTCAAGCTTTAATAGATAAAATAGATACATGGGAATCAAAAATAGAATCAGCATCCCCAATATATTCTGCTTCCGCACAAGTATTGATTGAATGGTATGATTATATATCTGCATCAACAGCTATTTATCAAAATAAAAGTGCATCAATGACTTATTTACTAGAAGCAAGAAAAGTCGCTTTGGAAATGCCGGGTGATACTGGTGCTACTGAAGTAGCGTACTGGACCGCTCGTATTGATATTTTGCAAGTTGAATTAGATACAATTAATAATAAAATAACAACTGGTTGTACTGTTGTAGTATATACAACTGGCTCTATGAGAGATTTATCAGATACTTTATCTTTTGAAGAAACTTTTACTTCTTCTGAAATAAGCCAATTGCAACCTTTTATAGTAGAATCTAGTTATGTTAATGCTAATATTATATTAACAGATAGTATGTCTGCATCTAATGTAATTATATACTCTGAACAATTATATAACTCAGCCAGTGCTGTTTTAGATAAAATATCACATCCTAAATATACATTTGAAGTTGATAGTGTTAACTTCATGCAAATTGAAGAATTTCAAATGTTCAGAGACCAATTATGTTTAGGGGCAGTTGTTACTATAGAAGTAAGAGATGGTGAAGATATAGAGGCTATTCTTTTAGGTATGGATATAAATTTTGACGACCCAACAGATTTCGGTTTAACATTTGGTAATCGCCTCCGTATGGACGATGAATCTCTTAAATTTACTGATTTGATGGGAAAAGCTATAATTGCCGGAAATGCCAATAGAGCATATTCCCAACAATGGGGTAATTGGTCAAATAATTATAAAAATAATATTACAAATTTTGTTTCTTCACCTATAAACGGTGCAACAAATACAATCATTAATAGCGGAAGCAAAGCGGAAATTACAATAGCACCAGATGGAATAAGAGCAAGAAGAAAAGAATCAATAGCCGAATCATATGAAGGTACAGGCTATAGCGGCTCTCAAATATATGTAACAGCAAATTGTATTGCCGTTACAATGGATAACTGGAAAACCTATTCAAAAATTGTAGGTGGTACTATTAATTATTATGGACTTATAGCACATTTAGATGATTTATTAGATGTAGATGCAACTAATCCCGATGATGGAGATACAATAATTTATGATTCAACAAGCGGAAGTTGGATTCATGGTCCGGGCGGTGAAGATAGCTGTTTTGTATGTGATGATACAAATACTTATGGTGGTGAAAATGCGCTTATTTCTCATACCACAGGAGTTCATGATACCGCAATAGGTTATAACTCTTTAACACTTACAACTACAGGAAATGACAATACAGCATTTGGCTATAGAACTTTGTCCCAAAATATAAATGGTGAGGGCAATGTGGCTGTAGGGGCTGAAAGTTTATATAATAACAACGGTAAAGAAAATATTGGTATTGGAGTTAAAGCCCTATATTCAAATGTAACTGGCGGCTGTAATGTTGCAATTGGTACTAGAGCAATGTCTGGTGCTACTGATGGTAATGATTCTGTAGCAATTGGTAGAGGTGCGCTATATAATAATAGAGCCAGTTATAATATAGGTATAGGATACCATTCTTTATATTATAATACAACTGGTTTTAAAAATGTCGCTATGGGATATAATGCTTTATCTACCCTAACAATTGGTGAACAAAATGTAGCAATTGGTTGGGAAGCATTGGCGCATGCTACTAATAGTGAAGGAAATACTGCAATAGGAGGAAGCGCTTTACATAAGACTACCTATGGAGATTTTAATACTGCAATAGGTATAGGTGCTATGGAAGAAAATATTCAAGGGTATTCTAATGTAGCCGTTGGGGATTATGCGCTTAGAAATAACGTAAGCGGTAATACCAATGTGGCTATAGGGGAATCTGCAATGGTAGACAATATCGAAAGTCACGATAATGTTGCTATAGGTGGAGGTGCATTATCAACTATTATTCAATATTCAGATTTCAATATAGCCATTGGAGAACATACAATGGCATATATGGAAGAAGGAAATGGCAATATTGGTATAGGAGAACACTCGTTATATTACAACGCAGGTGATAATAATATTGCAATAGGTGAACAGACAATGGGCAATAGCCATACTGGTAGTTATAATATTGCCATTGGAATGCGTGTTATGAATCTTAGTAACAATATTCATAATAATATAGGTATTGGATATCAAGCTCTCTATAATAATCTAGCACATTATAATATTGCCATAGGTGGAAGTGCTATGGAATTCAACACAACAGGGCAATATAATACCGCTGTTGGTATGAGAGCTTCTAAATATAACCAAACAGGAGAGTCAAACGTAGCGATTGGTTGGGATGCACTTCGAAATAATTTAACCAGTTGGAACACCGCAGTTGGTTTTGCTACTTTGACTAGTAATGTAGCTGGAATTGAAAATACCGCTGTTGGTGCAGGTGCTTTAATTTCTAATCTCGCTAGTTGGAATACCGCAATTGGTGCATGGGCTTTAAATTTAAATTCAAGCGGTTCTAATAATATTGCTATAGGTGCATATGCATTAGAATATAATAGCAGCGGAGCAGATAATGTTGCTGTCGGTTTTCATTCAATGGATGCAAATATAACCGGACATCATAATACGGCTGTAGGTACAAATGCTTTATTTTCCAATCTTGCTAGTTATAACACCGCAATTGGCGCAGAGGCTTTGAATGTAAGTACAAGTGGTTCTAAAAATACCGCAATAGGTGCATACACATTAGCATTTAACGAAACCGGAGGTTATAATGTTGCTGTGGGTTGGTTGGCACTGTATAATAATACAAACGGAAATTCAAATACTGCAACCGGAAATCTTAGTCTATATTATAATACTGATGGGGAACTCAATTCTGCTGTGGGTGAGCAAGCCTTGTATTATAATCGAACTGGACAAATGAACACTGCTGTTGGTCAAACTTCTATGCACGATAATGAATGTGGAGACGAAAATGTTGCAATAGGTATGGGTGCACTAGAAAGAATGAATGCAAACTGTGGTATAATTCTTGCTTTTTCAAATTATGGTGGTACTGTACCGGGTACGGTAAGAGTTACAACAGAATCTGAACACGAACTTCCAAGTGGAGCCACCACCCTTATCAATATAAAAGGCACAACAAATTATAATAATTCCGGATATACAGTTACACGAATCGATGCTACAAGTTTTTATTTTACTCACGCTTGGTCGGGGGATGATGCTACTGGTCACTGGTATCACGGTCATAGTGGTTATATGAATACCGCAATCGGTGCAGAATCAGGTTACAATACTGGCTCTGGCGCTTACAATATTTTTGTTGGTGCAAAAGCTGATAGTACAGTAAATACAGATAATAGTATTGCAATTGGACATGAAGCTTATGTCACCAAAAGTAATCAAATAATGTTTGGGAATGGTGATATAACAGAGACGGTATTAAACGGGCATGTAATTCTAGCAAACACAGATTGGGATGATTTGCGTGTACCAATAACTTCTGTTAAATTAGCTGGTGTAAAAGACCCCGGTTTTGCAGTATTTAAAACTAACGGGGCTGGTAGTACTGGTGTATATACTTATTGGTTTGATAAAGATACAGAAGAAGAAGTATTTTTCTCTTGCCAAATGCCCCATCAATGGAAAGAAGGTACAGATATTCATCCTCATGTCCATTGGATACCTAAAACAAACGGTACTACCTCTGCATCTAGAGTATGTTGGGGTTTAGAATATACTTGGTCAAATATTACTGGTTCATTTGGAAATACAAGTATTATTTATAATAATATACCCATTGATTATTCTGGTTCACCAATAGCGGACAATCACTATTTAACAGAGCTTCCAGATATAACTGCTTCTGGAAAAACTTTTAGTTCTATGTTGATATGTAGATTATTTAGAGATGCAACAAGTTCAGGCTCATCAGATAGTTATGGATATGATGCAGGTTTATTAGAATTTGATTTCCATTATGAGATAGATTCATTTGGTAGTAAAGATGAATTTGTAAAACAATAAAAGGTGCATTTTATGATGTACTATGAGAGTAGAGTCTCTTCATTATAATAAGTATCTTACAGCAATTTTAAAGGAGATGTAAATGATAGAAACAATTATAAACCCCATACATACGCTTATATGGATAATATCTTTTTTCGGAATACTTGTTTCCTTTTTTTTCATGTGGAAATACAACGATAAAAAAGGATATATTATTCTTCCCCTTACATATTTTTTAGATGTGTTTTTTTATAATCTAGTACTACACACTACTTGTGTTTTGGGATTAAATATTTTAACCTTTCAACAGTTAGAAATCTGGTCGGGAGTAGTGCGCTTACATAGCCTCCTTTTACTCATAGCAATTATTATATTCCAGCCAGTTAGGGTAAAAAATATAAGGAGAAATAAAACATGAGTACAATTACCATTATAGTAATTATAAATACAATATTAGGAATTACTGCTATATTAGCATGGCTTTATTTTCGTAAAAAATTTAAAGAACCTGCCGCAATAACCGCTCTTGCTTGGCTAATTAACGTAACTATTTTTGGTTTATATTATCTTTATTTGTTATTTGCTCACTCTGTAATACAAGGAAATAATCTCGAACTAATTAGAACATGGGGTAGTTTAATAAACACACACGGAATATTTCTTTTAATGTGCGGAGCAATTATTGCTTGTAATAGACTAAAGAATAATAAAACTTATATGGATAGACTTATGATTAAAATAGAGAAGGAAAAAGAAGATGGACATTCTTTTGATAATACGCATAATTAATATTATATTAGCCTTAACGTGTATTGTTATATGGATAATGTTTTATAAAGATAGGAAAATGATAGGAGCTATTGCACCTATAAGTTGGTTGTTTGATTTTCTAGTCTTTTCTGCATGGCGCTTTCTTTATTCCGAAAATACAATAGAAATATTAAGAACAGCAAGTGTGTGGACAGGTTTACTTTGTGCTCATGCAATTATTTTATTAATAATAGCTGTAAATTTAACAGGGTACAGAATAAAAATACCAATCCTAAAAGAGAAGGGAAATAAACAATGAGCTTAATAAATATTAATAACTATATATTAAATCCTTTGATTTTTACGGGAGTTCTTTTTGGATTAATAATATGGATTTCTTTTTATATAAAAAATACAAGAAGTCGTAATTACGGTGTAGCACCTATGCTATTTCTATTACATAGTTTAGTGTTTTTCTTAATGGCAAGTCTTAATATTATTTCAAGAGATATTTATATAATTTGGAGAAATTTAATCTTTATACACGCTTTAATAGTGCTTATAACTACAGGAATAGTACTTTCAAAAGCGACAGGAGGTAAAAAATAATGGAAACATCACTAATAGTCTCTATAGTTATCGCAGTAGTCGCAATTGTACCCGGTGTTTGGGCACTTGTTAATCAGGCTAATAAAGATAAAAATCAAGCAAAAATGGATATGAACAAAGCCGCACAAGATGCAGCAATGAACATTATAGGACCATTACAAACAGAAGTAACAAGATTGCAACTCAGAGTTTTAGAACTAGAAAAAGCTCTTGTAGACAAAACTACCGAAATAGGTAATCTTATGCAAGCAGGAATTGATAAAGATAGCAAGATTCGTACTTTAGAATATAATTTAAGTGATATGAAAATTCGTCTAAATGAATTTGAATCCAAAAGAAAAAGCAACGGTGCTTCTGACACTATAAAAAACAAACGCAAAGAAGAAGATGCAAATTTAATAATCGAAAGAGAAAAAGAAGATTTAAAAGCAGACGAAGAAAAGAAATTAAAAATTCAAGAGCATACCGATAAAACTATACAACAAATAACAAACGGTTCGCTCGTAAATATTCCAAATACAGAAAAGGAGATATAGAAATGGACTTAACAAATTTAGGAATGGTTTTATTATGGATTGCTGGAATTGGTGCACCATCTATTGTAGCATATGTTTTGTCGTGGGTTGTTGAAAATTGGAAAATTTGGTCAACACTTCCAAAAGAAGTTAAGTTTTTAACCCCTATGATTGTATCTGTTTTGCTATCTATAGGCGCAGCACAATTGTTAAATTATCCTGATGTAATAGCAACTATTCAACCTTGGTTCCAAGTAGTTATGGCATCTGTATTAGCATACTTGGCTTCACAGAAAGCCTATTTAACAGCTATGACCAGAGGTTATGGTGCTAGATTCGCACGTCCCGATTCAAAGAACGTACAAATTGTTAATATTAATAAACAGTAAGGAGAATATAATGGGGTGGGATAAAGAAAAGCAAAGAGAGCATCGTTCTTTGCATAAAGAAGAAAAACAAAAATATGACCGCCAATATTATTCAAACCATAAAGAAAAAAAGAAAGAAGAGCAAAAAAAATATCGCTCTTTACACAAAGAAGAAATAAAAAAGCAAGACCATGAGCGTCATAAAAGATATCGTCGTGACTTAGCTAAATATGGTATTACATTAAAAGAATACGAATCTATATTAATTGCTCAAAACTATAAATGCAAAATATGTGGCAAACATGTTTCTGAACTAAACAGGTCTCTTTTTGTTGACCACGACCATAATACAGGAAAAATTAGAGGATTATTGTGCCAATATTGTAATTCTGCTATAGGCTATTTTAACGATGATGGCAATATATTATTGAATGCTATTGATTATTTAAAAGGAGAAATAAAATAATGAGCGCTAGAATATGCCCTACTTGTCAGGGTACACGGGTTGGTTGTCCAACCTGTAGCCTACCCCCAAAAAGAATTTTACCCAAAGCAACTGTACTCGACAAACTATATAAGACTTTATATGGAACAATAAATTGGGAAGTACAGGGCGTAGATTTGAGTAAGTGGAATGGTCAAATGTCCTTCGGAACTACTAAGACTAAGTGCCAATATGTAATTATGAGATTGGGTTATGGCACACAATGGAAAGACCCAAATTGTGATATTTTCTATAGGGATGCAAGAGCGCAAGACATGCCCGTTGGGGTTTACTGGTTTTGTAATATAGGGCAAGATGCTAATCTAACAGCAACAAGTTTTGCAGAAGAAATTGCAACTCACAACCCCCAATTAGACATTGTGCTAGATGCTGAATATACTGTATTAGAACCAACCGGAACACTGAATTGGTTAAAAGCAGTTGATACAAAATTAACAGCTTTAACTGGTAAAAAAGCAATGATTTATACCAGCGCAGGTTTTTGGAATGCTAAGGTAGCTAGAAGTAGTTATTGGTCTGGAAGAATGTTATGGGTAGCTAATTGGACAGCCAGAGATACTCCCACCATGCCTTTAGACTGGTACGCTTGGTCACATTGGCAATGGTCTGCCGATGGTAATCAAAAAGGTGCTGAATATGGTTCAAGCAACGGAGACCCCGACATGGATTTAGATAGATTTAACGGTACATGTGTACAATTCAATGCAAAATATGGTACACACATTATACCAATTAGCGGAAGTATTCCACCACCACCTCCACCACCACCCGGCACTGTGCCAGAAATGGTAATTGTAAATACTGGTGATGCAAATTTACGCCATGCGCCTAATCCAAGTGACCCAAATAATATATGTGGAGATAGCAAAATGGGTATGAAATTATATCCAGAAGCCATCGAAAAAGACCAATATGGAGCCGAATGGTATAAATTAGGGAAAAAGATTTATATTAAAAAATTATTAACAAGATTGCCATAGGAGGAAATATGGAACAAAATATATTAGGATTACGCTTTGGGAAAAAACCACCCATCAAAGATTACCGTACATTTTTATTACAAAATTATTTAAAAGATGATATTCCAACACCTCCTGCTAGTTTTGAATCTCTCGAAAGAGTATATAAAAATATTGACCCTGACGACCCAACTATTTTATTTCCTATGATGAAAAATGACCAAATTGGGGATTGCACAATTGTTGGTATGGCACACGGCGATACAGTATGGGGTGCTTTAGTAGAAAATAAAAGCATATATTCTGATGAATTAGTAGAAAAGATATATTTTCATCTCACTGGTGGAGACGATACAGGTCTTGCTATGTTAACTGTTCTAGATTATTTTAGAAAAAATACAGTAATGGGAGAAAAAATTTATGCATATATGAGTTTAAATTCTCATAATCACACGCATGTTAAACAAGCCATCAATTTGTTTGGGGGTTTATTTGTAGGTTTCCAAGTACAAGAAAAGTGCCTAGAAGAATTTAAAAATAGAACGCCTTGGAAACCGGGAAAATTACTAAATTCCGGACATGCTGTATTTATTACAGGCTATGACAAGGATGGTTTAAATGTATTAACTTGGGGTAATGTGCAGAAAGCCACATGGCTATGGTGGGATTGGTGCGTAGATGAAGCTTATGCTATTCTTCCTCCTGAAGCAGCAAATCCAGAATTTATGCCGGGATTTGACTTAGATGCACTTAAAAAAGATTTAGTATCAATCTCCGAGTGGTTGTAAAATGAGTGTGTGGATTCCAATAATCTGCTTTGTGGCAGGTTCATTGGTTATAATATCATATATGTTTAAAAAAAGGAGAATAAAATGAAAGACAAAATTATCAGAGGGATTGCTATAGCAACAGTTTCAATTATCTCAGCCGCATTGGTGGCATATTTGAAAGACGAAGAGAATAGAAAACAGGTAAAGAGGCTCGCACAAGAATATCAAGTAAAATTTCAAAAATCAGCGAGAAAAACAAAAAGAGTTGTTGATAAAAAGCTGAAAGCACTAAGAGCTTAATAAATAAAAATGGGGCACTCAAAAGTGCCCCATTTTTTCACTGTTTTTTACTTTTCTAGAATTTCTCTTTCGTGTAATAAATCTCTGTTGGTTGCATGATATTCTGTAAATTTTTCTGGATAACGTGCCTCCAATTTAGCTACATTAGTTTCAATAATCTTTTCCAAATCAAGATAATTTATTCTGCAAAAACCAGCAATATAGAACATTAAATCCCCTATTTCTTCTCTAACATTTACCCAATCAACATCTTTTCCATATGCTAAATTCTTTTTAAAATTATCAATTAATTCTCCAACTTCAGTAATCATTCCATATAACATATGGTCATTATCGTCTTTATAACAAATTAATTTTGCACGAGTATTATCTGTCCATTCTACATAATCATTTAATTTCATTTTATCCTTTTAATCGTAATAAGTAACAGTTTTTTCTATTAAAGCATCTTTAGTACAGACCAAGCAACGTAATTTTCCATCAACAGTAATCATATCATTTCCACAAACAGGGCATTTATCTTTTTTAACTTGCTTAGGACTTAAAACTTGGTCATCACGAGAACCATCACGGTATACAGCTAAACCTTTGCACTGCATTTTCCATGCTAAAATAACAGCTTTTCCAATAGTTTCTCTGTGGGTATGATTGGGAAAATTAATTGTCTTTGAAACCCCACTATCTATAAAAGTTTGTGCTGTGGCTAATGTTTTAATATGTTCTTCCCATGTTACTTCACTAGCACCATTCGTTGAAACAGCACAACGAAAATAAGGTTTATCAGCCAAATTATTCTCAAAAGTATAAGTACCTGTTTTATCGTTTCGAATAGTTATTTCTGAAAAAATAGGTTCAATACCAGAACTGCAACCCGCAATTAAACTAATTGTACCTGTTGGTGCAATTGTTGTTAACGTAACATTTCTACGTGGAAGGGGTAAGTTTTCACATGCTTTTGGTACACCAAGCTCTTTTCCCATTTTAACAGATTCGTTTTCTGCAAATATAGATATAAAACGTAAAATATCGTGTAATAATTCCAAAGCTTCGTCAGAACCATAAGCGATTTCTTTCATTAAGCATAAATCCGCATAACCCATTATTCCTAAACCAATTGCTCTATTTTCTAAAGCCCACTGTTCGATTTCCTTAGTTGGGAAACCTGTTTTGTCGATTACGGCATCCAAAAAGCGTACACCCCAACGTACCGCATAACCCAAATTGAACCAATTTATTCCTTTAGCACAACTCTTATCATAAAATTTCGATAAATCTATAGAACCTAAGTTACAAACCCCGTTAGGGGGAAGTGGCTGTTCCATTTCTGTAATCTCTTATTACTAAGAGTGCCGGACTATATCATCAACATTATTATATTGCTTAATAATGTGTTCCGTGTTGAATAAATCATCTAAAACATATTCAGAAGATACAGACTTATAATACATAATTGTTTTGTATTTAAAAGAATTTAGAACATAAGGATATATCATATCTATAAATCTTTGTAAATTTAAGCCACTTATTTGAATTCTATATCCATATCCCCATTCTACAGGGGAAGTTCGTGATTCTATATTATAATATTTAAGCCTATCTACTATCAGGGTTAACTCTTCTTCCGGAAAACTTTCTAAACAAAACCAACCTCTATTTTGAATTTTGTTTGCTTTTCTATTTTTTTGATGTTCTAAATAGCCATCGCACATCCATGCATAAGCAAACGCTATTTCGTCCAATCTATCTACGATATATTTATTTATTCTTTTTCTTCCGTTTTCATAGAAGATTTTATTTAATTTTCCAAAATAAACATGATTGGTTGTCCAAAGTTTATATCCGACAGCAGGAGGATTAAATCTAGTATCTATAATTTCTTTCTTATGAATTTTTGATATTCCCGATATATTATTTAAAATAAAATTTATATCGTTCACAAATTCTTCATTTTTTAAATATATAGAAAATCTTTGACCAATGCAACTGCCATCCGTAAGAGTTATTCCCAATAATGCTTTCTTTATTTGTTTTGAATTCAATTTCTTCATTGAAGAGATTTCCTTTCTTGATTTATTGCTTA
>Ga0208980_10000587_pt1 | contig 20857 bp, 18 predicted proteins | sample WetSurMetagenome_3_FD_187993 | JGI IMG/M metagenome (GOLD analysis project Ga0208980, IMG submission 187993) | Wetland microbial communities from Twitchell Island in the Sacramento Delta, sample from surface sediment Aug2011 Site A1 Bulk (version 2) | ecosystem: Environmental > Aquatic > Marine... | reverse complement strand
GGAAGGGGAAACACTTGCGGTGAACTTCACATAGCGGGAGTAGAGCTTCACCGACGGAATCTTCACGACCACATTGATACTATCCGTTAGCCCCAGGGTATCGGCTGCGGGAGAGGCCGTCATCGCGAAATCGGGGAAGTAGCCGGCCATGCTCAGGAATGTGCCGTTCCGGAAGTCCGTCCACACAGCCATTGCGCCATACTTGTTTGACGTGATGGCATCGTAGTCACCGAGGTATGCTGGTGTCCCGCCTCCGCCGCAGGTCGTGCAGTTGATTCTGAACTTTCGGTTTGTCAGTTTCTGATTCGTGGCGAAGCCAACACCGCCGTTGTCCGAATAGGACGCATACACATCACAACTGTCGCTCGTTGGCGTATCCCTGGTGTCCAGCCATTTCACATACAACCGTCCGGTCTCCTTGTCGCACCAGATGGATGGGTGCCACTGGTAGTTGGTGGGCGAGTTCGGGTCGTCGTTTATCGTAACAGGACTTGACCAAGTCACCCCCTGGTCCGTGGAATAACGGCAATACACATCAGACTTGTTGCCATCACCTGCGGGGTTGTTGGTTGCGTACACCAGATACAACCTTCCACGGTACGGGCCGTAGCTGTTGTCAGCGGTGATGAATGGATACGGGCGCGTGCGCATATTCTGTACAGAGTTCCTTCCGCCTACATTTGAGCCGACGTAGCCGGCAAAGTTCTGCGACGACATAGGCGTGAACGTTGCTCCACCATCCGTCGAGCGATAGAAAGTGTAGGTGGCAGCAAATGAGCTTCCTGAATTGGTTACAACGTACACACATCCGCCGGAAATGTTATTGCCTCCAAGGACGTTGGGGCCAACACAGGGCATCATCCCGGGCAGACTCTGAGTGCTGAAGGACCACGTTTGTGTGAAGCTTGCTCCACGGTCCGTGCTTCGCGTGAAAGACCCGGTCCCGCTGTTTGTCATCGTACCATACACATAGTTCGCGTATGGTCCCATGGTCTGATCTGCGGCAAGCCAATTCTTATCATTGCCCGGATTGGAGGCGACTGCAGCCCCCCACGATGCACCGTTGTTCGTGGACTTCACCACCCACGTGCCGGTGATCGGACTGGTCATCGTCATCCAATAGAGGTTGCCAAGGCTGTCATACGCAGTACAGGGATCTCCGGCGTTCGTGGGAAAGGGGGCATTGCCCGAGGTCCAGTCAAGACCATTCTCTGTGTGGTGGTTGCTCGTGTTGTTTGTGTTGAACGCATTGAACCACCATCTCGCGTTTTGGGGATTGGTTGAAGCGTGCGCCTCAGCAAAGTCCACGCCGAGGTCGAAATTGTCATAGCCATTCGGAGTTGTAACGACCATGATCTGGTTGTTCCCCCTTGGTTGTGGCGAGTAGCTTGGTGCATAGACCGCACGGTCCACATTCGGGTCATCGGTTTGGGCGAGAGCGATTGCGGCTTGGAGGGCAATCACTTCGAACATGACAAACAGCCGGCGGGTGTAGGAAATGATCCGCTTTTTCATGACGCTGTTCCTCCGGGAAATAATAGGTTCTGTGTTTGATCTGAAGGGAACGAAAGTTGCCATAAATATCGCTGATTGAGATCGAGATTGCAAGGGGTTTGTGATGCCTTAGCAGAGCCCCCTAGGGCTTGCTGCTGTGGAGGAATGCGTAGAGTTCTTCAAATGTGGAGAAGATGCGCGTCGTACATGCAAGCACCCAGCCCGGTATTTCGTTTAGCGACATCGTGGTGACCATGTAGACAGGCTTCCCAAAGTGTTTCGCCATCGTGAGTTCTCCTTTCGTCCCGGCACCTCTCATAGCAGATTCGTCCCAGTAGCAAATAACGACGTCCGAACGTTTAGCGATCTCCGTGCAATCAATCTCAACAAGTCTCTCGACAATCCCCTTGTACTTCAGCGTGTCCGTCTGCTTGAGGGTGCGGATGTCGATATTGGGATAGTGTGTTTGGAAGAAACGGTCGCTTTCGAAGTTGGGATTAAACACCGACCAACCGAGTTCGGATTCGATCCTTGACTGGACGGTCTGTCTCCATTCCCTTCCCTCGTTATCGGCATACTCCATCCCGCCGGAAAGGTAGACGCGTTTGTTCAAACCCATTGGACACATGAGAGAGAATCAGCCGGGAAAATCAAGCGCATAAACATTGAGCGTCGGTAAGAGAAGGGCATACATTAGCCACATCACGCCGCCAATACTGAATGTGATGGAAAGGTTGTCATCGATCGCGATGGACATTGCTTCAACGACCGAACCTATGAAGGCCGCGACAAAGCCGACGAGGTACTCCGCTGGTACATACCCAACCTTGGGAGCAAAGCAAACCACTACGACTGCACTTACAAAGAAGGCAAGTGTTCCTTCCAAGCTCTTTCTTAGGAAAGGATGCCTGCCAAACTTCCGTCCAAACAGAGCAGCGACGGTATCTGAGACGATCATGATGGCGAACGCGGTGATGATAATGACTTTCGGGAAAATCAGGATGCCAATGACCGCCGACAGAAGGACGTAGGTTGCGCCGGTGAGGCGTTTCTCTTTCTCATCTTTTTCATGCGCACGCATGAGCCAGCCGAACAATCGGTGATAAAACTGACGGAAAGCAGGGAAGAGGTGCCGAGCGATGTCGGTTACGCCAAACAACAAAGCCAACGGCACCAAGATGGCAAGTACTGTTGATTTTGGAAAAAAACAGTAGACAATAGGTATCGAGAGGGAAGAGAGGTGGATTGCCTTGCGGGCAAGCTCGCCCGAATAGTCCCGCTCAACGTCCGGAAGGTTGTTCATTGCTTAGGAATACTGTCCGGACTTGGAGATTCCGTGGATGTCGAAGCTTCCGGTTGGGACAATGATGCGCGGCCATTTCCGCCCCGCTCCATCGGGGGCAGTTCTTCACCCCGAATAATGGCATCAATCTCGCTTGAGTCGAGGATCTCGCGCTCCAACAACGTCTGGGCTAACCGATGAAGCGTCTCTACGTTCTCCTTCAAGATCATCTCGGCGCGCTTCATCCCATTGTCGATAATGCCTTTGATCTCCCTGTCAATATCGATCGCCGTTTCTTCGCTGTAGTTCTTGTGCCGGGCAATCTGCCGACCGAGGAAGATTTCTTCCTCCTTCTGTCCGTAGGCCAGCGGTCCGAGCTTATCGCTCATACCCCACTCACACACCATCTTGCGTGCAATCTCGGTGGATCGCTCAATGTCATTACCGGCGCCGGTGGTGAGTTCTCCGAAGATCAACATTTCCGCAGCCCGACCGCCGAGGGCATATGCGATCATCGCTTCCAAGTATGGTTTTGAGTACGTGTGCTTCTCGTCGATTGGGAGGTACGTGGTCAATCCAAGTGCGCGTCCTCGCGGAATGATCGTGACTTTGTGGACGGGGTCGGCTTCCGGAAGCATCCGTGCAACGAGCACATGGCCAATCTCATGATAGGAAGTGACTTTCTTTTCCTTTTCGGAGATGATCATGCTCTTCCGCTCCATTCCCATCATCACCTTGTCTTTTGCTCCTTCAAAGTGTATCATCGTCACAGCTTTGTTGCCCTGACGCGCGGCAAGTAGTGCAGCTTCGTTCACGAGGTTTGCAAGATCTGCGCCCGCAAGTCCCGGGGTGCCTTTCGCAAGCACCTCGAGTTTCACGTCTTCAGCAAGCGGGATGTTCTTTGTGTGTACACGGAGAATCCCTTCACGCCCTTTTACATCCGGTCTATCAACGACAACTTGCCTGTCGAAGCGACCAGGACGCATCAATGCAGGATCGAGAACATCGGGACGGTTTGTTGCGGCGATAATGATGACGCCGCTGTTCTGTTCAAAGCCGTCCATCTCAACGAGGAGCTGATTGAGTGTTTGCTCGCGCTCATCGTGCCCGCCGCCGAGTCCGGCGCCACGATGGCGGCCTACAGCGTCTATTTCGTCGATGAAGATGATGCAGGGAGCGCTCTTCTTGCCTTGCTCGAACAAGTCGCGCACACGACTTGCGCCAACACCAACAAACATTTCGACGAAATCTGCGCCGGAGATGGAAAAGAAGGGGACTCCCGCCTCTCCCGCAACTGCGCGGGCAAGCAGCGTTTTGCCCGTACCGGGAGGGCCAAGGAGCAAAACGCCCTTGGGGATCTTCCCGCCGAGTTTCTGAAACTTCGACGGCTCTTTGAGGAACTCGATAATCTCCATCAGCTCCATCTTCGCCTCATCAGCACCGGCCACATCAAGGAATGTCACTTTTACGGCGCCTTCGTTCAGCATCTTCGCGCGGCTTTTTCCGAAGGAAAAGATTCCTCTGGGCCCGCCGGCGCCCCCCTGCATCCGCCGCATGATGATAAGCCAAACGGCAAGCAACAGCACCCACGGAAGGAATGAGACGAGTGCGTTGATCCAGGTGTTGTCGTCCTTGACGATCGAGAACCGGATCTGCTGCTTTGTCCATTCCTGAATTACGCTGCTGTCGATAAAAGGAAGTGTTAGTGTAAATTTCTGGAACGAGACATCTTTTCCACCACGGACAACAGTGCTCGGGCTCTTCAGTTCCCCATCAAAGTCATAGTTTGTCAGTTCCGACTTCTTGATTGTTGCCTGAGCGATTTGTCCGCTCTTCAGCAACTGTTCATACTCGGTGTAGGAGAGTTCGACCCTGGTTCCTTCTGCTCCCTTGAAGAGCGTCATCACGAGGAACACCAGAAGGATAATGGCGGACCAGCTCAGCACAACCTTGAGAACTTTGTTCCAGTTGAAGTCGTCATCCGACTTGAATTGCTGGCCGCTACGGCGCGGCTTGCCCGGCCGCTGGAAGCTGCGGCGCTTCTCGGAGTCGCTTCCTCGTTTATTGTCTGTTTTCTTCTGCTCTTCCATGTACTGTGCTTGCTCCTCTCTTGGACGGCTACCGTGTAGTCGCCCTGCTCTCCTTGAGTCTATAGATGTCTTTCAGGTTTCTCAACTTCTGTGCATAATCAAGGCCGTAACCGATCACAAAGTCCTTCGGGATCGTGAACCCGACATAGTCGATGTGAACGGCCGTCTTCACGGCCAGTTTCTTGTATAGCAATGTAACAATGCGGAACGATTTCGGGTTCTCTTTTTCGATCAGATGCTTCATATATTGCATCGAAAGCCCGGAATCGACGATATCCTCGACAATGATAATGTCGCGCCCTTCAACCTGGCAGTTCAAGTCCTTCAGCAGCGTCACCTTCCCTGAGCTGATCTTGGCGTCGCCATAGCTTGAGAGCTTCAGGAAGTCGACTTCGCAATCGATGGTGACTTCGCGGATCAGATCCGCAAAAAAAATAAATGAACCGTTGAGTACTCCGATGAATACTGGAACGGTTCCCCTATAGTCTCTACTGATCTGTCGTGCAAGTTGTTTCACCCTCGTCTTGATCCGCCGCTCGCTGATCATCGTGGCGAAGGTGTCGCCGTTAATCCTGACCCTTTTTGCCATTCGTCCTTTCTGGTGTTCGTGCGAATTCAAGCTTCATAACGCGCTTCGTCTCCGATGTAATTTTGAATCGGTCGTCGATTCTCTGTCCGCACACCCACACAACCTGTCCATCCTTGGTTTCAAGAATGGGAATCTGGCGCTTCTCGTAAATCGGGATCTTTGCGTCGACAAAGAAATCGCTGATCTTCTTTTTCGTCTTCATGCCGAGCGGAACGAACGAGTCCCCGTCACTCCAGGAGCGAAGGACCAGCTCGTTGGTCCTTACAGCATCGGCATCAATGAACTCGGCGCCGCCGTTGTTGTTGAACTGAACGTTTTGTGTATCCACAACCTCTGAGGCGAACTTGAATTTGTCAAAATCATACCGTTGGTTTGTGTGCACGGTGATCTTGAAATCGCTCATCGGGTCCGCCTTGCGTATCACCAAGTTCTCCCGGTCACGGAACACCACATATTCTTTTGAGATTGCGACCCACGAGCCTGTGAGCCCTTCGGTCAGGTCAAGGATGGCGTTGACCTGGTCGTAATCGAGCTTCCGGTGTGCAATCTGGTCTGCAGCAAGCATGATGATGTACTGTTGCAGCAGCATAGGATTGCTCCGCAGCCGGGCGATGGAAAGATGCAGCTCCTCGTCGGTCTTCTTCGCGACCAGGAGTTCGTAGCTCTGTCGTGCCGTGAACGTGAGGAATGCCTCCAGCTCCCGGAACAACTCAGCCGAACGGTTCAGTGTCGGGATGATGTTCGGGTTGATTTCTTTCTTCACCGGTGGCAGAATATTGTGACGGATGAAATTCCTCGTGTAGTAGTCCTTCATGTTGGAGGAATCGGTCCTGAATGCCAGATGTTCCGCCCGTGCATATTCCTCGATTTCATCCCGCTGTGCGAACAATAGCGGACGGATGATTTTCCTGTCCTCGCGATAGACGGGAATTCCTGACAGCCCTTGCACCCCCGCTCCACGGAAGAGATTCAGGAGAATCGTCTCTGCGTTGTCGTCCGCGTTGTGCGCAGTGGCGATCTTATCGAACCCGCTTGAGACCAGCAACTTGTCAAAGAACTCGTAGCGCAGCTTGCGTGCCGCTTCCTGAATGCCCAGCTTCGTTTGCCGGGAGTACTCCGCAGTGTTTGCCCGCTCCACATAGAATTCAAACCCGTAGTGGCGTGCACGTTGTGCGACAGTCTGTTCGTCTCCGTCAGATTCCGCGCCACGCAACTGATGGTTGAAGTGGGCGACGACAACCGTCAAGCCAAAGGCTTCCTGCTCTTTGGCAAGCAAGTCCAGGAGCACGATGGAATCGGCTCCCCCGCTGACCGCGGCGATGATCTTGTTCCGCTCCTCGATCAGGCGCCGCCGCCGACTGAACTCGTGAAACCGTGTTAAGAACGCACGCGACGAGAACATGGTCCTTTGTGGTCACCCCTTAGAAAAAAAATCCCCTGTATGTTGAACGGCATCGCCGCGGACGAACGAAGGCATTTCCCACAGGGTCTACGGGAAGATAACCAGCGACGCTCGTTGCCTGTCAAGGGGAGTGAGACCGATTGTCCGATGTAGCGGGAGAGGGACTCGAACCCCCGACCTACGGATTATGATTCCGACGCTCTAACCAGCTGAGCTATCCCGCCATGTAGGTTGCACATGCGGCTCAAATGCTTGAAAAATATACCACTAATTGAATAAAAGAGCAAGCTGACCTTGGGGCGGAATGATGTTAAGCACATTGAATTTGGAGGGGTGAATGAATATATTCCTTCGCACTGTTCGACTGACCACTCTATCTCCGAGCAAATGGTTTCCTCTGCAACTGGCAGTACCCACCAATCGGCGTCATTTGGACACCCACACTCAGTAGATGAGTCGTTTGAGTTCTGTGAGCGACTTGCCAGATCGCACTACGAGAACTTTCCCGTGGCGTCTTTGTTCGTCCCCAAAGAGAAACGACGCTATGTCTGGAGTATCTATGCTTTTGCCCGCGTTGCTGACGACCTCGCAGACGAAGGAGATACGCCTCCGCAACGTCGGCTTGAGCAACTTGCTAGATGGGGAGAGTATCTGGATGAATGCTACGAGTCAAAACCGTCCCATCCAATATTCATTGCCTTGGGAAGGACGGTGCAGCGTTTCAACATTCCCAAGGAACTACTGGCCAACCTCCTGACCGCGTTCCGGATGGACGTCACGCAAAAAAGGTTCGGCACCTTCAACGACCTACTCTATTATTGCAGTCACTCAGCGAACCCCATTGGCCAGCTCGTGCTCCACATATTTGGTAATGCCACAGAGCGCAATGTTGCCCTTTCCGATAACATATGCACTGCACTCCAGTTGGCGAACTTCTGGCAGGATGTTGTTGTGGATCTGCAGAAAGGACGGCTCTATATCCCGCTTGAAGATTGCAAGCGATTTGGGTATACTGAACATGAAGTTGAGTGCCGTGTCGTGGATGATCGCTTTCGGAAGCTGATGGAATTTGAGGTGAGCCGGACGAGGGACCTTTTTGTGGCGGGAAAACCGTTGCTGAAGGAGGCAGTTCCGGCACTTCACCGGGAGTTGAGTCTCACGTGGCACGGTGGGATGAGAATCTTGGAGAAGATCGAAAGCCTTGACTACGATGTGTTGCATAGCCGCCCCGCGCTTTCTTTTATGGATAAGTTGACTATCTTGAGTACTTCGTTGTTACGAATGACATGAGTTCCATCGCAGTGACAATCACGAAGAGCAGCCACACGAGCTTTTACTACTCGTTTGCCGTGCTGCCCAAGCACAAGCGCGAGGCGATTAGTGCTGTGTATGCGTTCTGTCGCTACACGGATGATATTGTTGATGAGGGAACGGACCAACGTCGAAAGGTTGTACTCCTCCGAAAATGGCGGATGGAACTGGGTCAGGCGCTTCGTGGAAATTCGACATATCCCCTGCTCAATCAGTTGAGTGCGACCGCACGGAAGTTCAATATTCCGGTCGATCACTTCTACGACCTGATTCGGGGGATGGAGATGGACCTGGACAAGACCAGGTATGAATCGTTCGATGAGCTCCGTGACTACTGCTACCTTGTCGCTTCCACGGTCGGGTTGATGTGCAGACAAATCTTCGGTTACAAGAATGAGTCGACTCGTGAGTATGCGATCAACCTTGGCATTGCGCTTCAGCTCACAAATATTCTCCGGGACGTAAAGGACGATGCGCGCAAGGGACGCATTTACATTCCGCAAGAGGATCTTCGCCGGTTCGGGTATAGCGAAGAGGATCTCCTTGCTGGGCGGTACACACCCGCCTTTGTGAACCTTATGCGTTTTGAGAGTGAGCGGGCGCGTCAGTACTTTGACGCGGCCAGGAATGCACTGAAGGACGAGGACAAATACTATTTCTTTGCTGCACGTATCATGTGGTCCATCTATGCCCATCTTCTGCGACGCATCGAGCGATCTGAATACAACGTGTTCGTGCGCCGCATCTCGCTCCCGCGAGTTTTGAAACTTCTTATTGCCTTCCGGTACTGGCTCAGTCACCAGTTAAAGTATTCTCGATTCCAGAACGAGGGTGTCGCTCTCCTTACCTTAAACTGAGGTATGTCCAGACACGTTGCTGTTGTTGGCGGTGGGCTCAGCGGCCTTGCTGCCGGTGTTGAGCTTGTCTCTCGCGGTATTCGCGTAACCCTTCTTGAGCAGAAGCCTGCGCTTGGCGGTCGTGCCTACTCATTCAGAGACAGTGTTACCGGCGATACGATCGACAACGGTCAGCATGTTCTGATCGCCGGCTACGGCCGCACGATGCGCTTCCTTGAGACGATTGGCACTCGGGAGTTTGTCCGCGTGCAGCACACCCCATCACTCATGTTTCACCATCCTCAACGCGGCTTCTGCGAGTTTCGCCTCCCATTGCTACCTACCCCATTCAACTTGCTCATTGGTATTCTGGGCTGTGCACTCTTTTCATTTCGTGATAGGATGAGCCTCCTGCACGCAGGACTTTCGCTCCGCGCAATGAGGAAGCTGGACAGGCGCCGCCTTGCGGGTCAAACGGTTGAAGAATGGCTGAAGTCTGTCGGACAATCTGCCGAATGCATCAGGTCGTTCTGGGAACCGATTGCCGTCTCGATTATGAATGAGAGGATCGAGAAGGCATCGGCGTTCGTGTTTGTAGAAGCGATGCGAACGGCGTTTCTCGGTGGCTCGCGGAGCGCTGCGCTTGCCATTCCGTCTGTCGGGCTCAGTCAGCTCTATGTGGAGGGTGCAAGAAAGTTTGTTACTCTCCGCGGAGGCGAGATTCGATGCAATGCCGATGTCGTAGAGGTGGTTCTCGAAAACGAGATTGCCGCAGGTGTCAGATTGCGTGACAGTACGTTTGTCGCAGCCGATGCCGTGGTGCTGACGGTCCCCTCCAACAAACTTGTTCCATTACTCCCGGCACAGCTCAAGAAACAGCTATCTCAAGTCATCGCTATCGACGTCGCACCGATAGTCTCAATACATCTCTGGTTCAAGCAGGAGTTTATGCCGCACGAATCTGTCGGATTGATCGGGAGACGAATCCAGTGGCTTTTCAACAGGAGACTGATCAATGGGGAAGAGGGTGAGGGATCACATGTCTCGGCAGTCATCAGCGGGGGATATGAGTTCATTGGCAAGACAAAGGATGATCTCGTGAAGATCGCGGTAGATGACATTCGCTCTCTCTATCCTGTCCTATGTGAAGAACCCTGCCATGCAGTCGTCATCAGAGAAAAGAGTGCCACCTACTCGTCCAGTCCACTAACCGAGCCGTTGCGTCCACGAGCGAAGACAGAAATCCCGAACTTGTTCCTCGCGGGTGATTGGACGGCCACCGGATATCCGGCTACGATTGAAGGGGCGGTTCTCAGTGCGGAACTGGCAACAAAATCGGTTCTTGAGTACCTCAAGTAAACGATGCCTCTTGAATTCGGCGTTGCATTGATTTTGTGGATTGAATTACGGATATTTTCCTATGATTTTCACGTGCAGGGACGGCAGAAGCTATGCTTGAAGACAAGCTGGTCTTGTTGGTGGATGATGAGCAGTCGCTGCTCAAGGCGACCTCCATTGGACTGAAGGATCGCGGCTTCAAAGTGCACACAGCCGAGTCGGGTGAATTGGCAATCAAAGCCATCCAGAGCTTGAAGCCGAACATCGTGGTGTCGGATCTTGCAATGCCGGGAATGAACGGATTCGAGCTCTACCAGGAAGTGAAGAAGAGTCCGGAGTACACAGCGTTACCGTTCATTTTTCTGACGGCAGTCGACGACTTCTATGCCAAGAAGTTTGGCAGGGAACTCGGTGGCGCTGCATATATCACGAAGCCTGTTGACCTGGACGAGCTTGAACAGATCCTAAGAGAAAAAATGGGCGAGTAACAATTCTGCTTGTTGGAGATTCCAAGGACCTATCCGATCCCGTGTCTCGTGCGGGATTTTTTGTAATGCAACAGCCAATTCAACGCATACGGTTTCTCGATATCATGCGCGGCGTGGCCGTGGTGGTGATGGTCATCGGACACAGTGTCGATTCGGTGCTGAGTCTTGATGCGCGAAGCACGGAAGCGTTTCGCATGTATGATGCTGTTCGAGGATTTACCGCTCCCATCTTTCTCTTCGTGGCCGGTTTCGCGTTCATCGTCGTAACTGAGCGGCGGTGGAATGAATATCATGCGTTCTCGCGACCGCTCCGCAGTCGTCTCCTCAAAGTTCTTCTGCTCCTGACGGTTGGCTACGTGCTGCACCTGCCCTTCCTCTCGTTCAACAAACTGCTCCACGGAACGAAGCCGGAGGAGTACGCACTGTTGTTTCAAGTGGATGTGCTTCACTGCGTTGCCGTGAGCATCGTGATTCTTCAAGTCCTCGTATTATTGTCAAAGACTCCACGCATCTTCGGCCTGATCACACTCAAGACAACGGCCATTATTGTTCTTGCGACGCCGTTGGTCTGGACGGTTGACCTTGCGCGGGTTATCGGTCCTGTTCTGGCACCGTACTTCAGTCAGAAGAGCCTCTCGATCTTTCCCATATTTCCCTTCTCTGGGTTCATGCTGTCGGGTGGTGCACTGGGTCATTTCTTCCTGGTGGCTTGGCGGAACGGGAGAGAGAAGGAATTTTTTGGTGGTATCATCACGCTGGCACTCATGGTTGGTGCATGTGGAGTCCTGTTTGATCTTCTCCCAGTCTCAATCTACCCGCCACACGACTACTGGAAGGTGAGTCCAAACTTTTTCCTGGTCAGAATGAGCGCAGTGTTATTGGTGACCGCGGGGTTCTTCTACTTAAAGAAGCTGCCTGGCATCGTCGAGCATCCGGTGCTTGCGCTTGGCCAGGCTTCTCTGTTGGTGTACGCGGTTCACCTTGGAGTTGCATACGGATCGCCATTGAACATTGGGCTACAGCAGATAATCGGGAAGATACTGCCCTACTATGCTGCGGCCGGAGTAAGTGTCGTCGTTCTCGGCGGCATGGTTGTGCTGGTATATCTCTCGGAGTATTTCCGCACACATCACGAGTGGCCGTCGCGGCTTATCCAGGCTGGTTTCGCCAGCACTATCACATATTTCTTTTTCACCAATCCCTGGTGAACATGGTTCCCTCTTACTCTTCATCTGTATTGTCATGAGTGAACTGCCCTCCACCGTTCCTGTGGCGCCGAAAGCAAAACGCCTTGACTATATTGACCTGCTGCGTGGCTGGGCCGTCATCGTGATGATTGAAACGCACGTCTTCAACGCCACACTCACAAGGGAGATCACGGAGGGCGGACTATACGGCTATATCACTTTCATCAATGGCCTTGTAGCACCGTCGTTTCTCTTCGCGTCAGGTCTTGCGTACGCCGTCACGACGCGTCGGAAGTTGAACGACTATCTCTCATTCGGCCAGCCGTTGCTCAAGCAGGTTGGCAGGTTGTTGCTCATCCTGGCGATCGGTTATCTTCTTCATCTCCCGAAGTTCAACTATGTCCAGATCATGTCGGTGACGGAGGAACGGCCGTGGCGGATCTTTTTTCAGGCGGATGTTCTCCAATGCATCGCTGTGAGTCTGTTGTTCATGCAGGCGCTGCTGCTCTTGTTGAGGAGTGAGCGTCGCCTGTGCCTGACGTTGATTGCAGTTACTGCTGGAGTGGTGTTCCTGACGCCCATTGTATGGGGGATTGATTTCTGGCCGATCCTGCCGGCGCCGCTTGCGGGTTATCTGAACGGGATATACTTCAAGAACTTCCCCGGGTTTCCTCTCTTCCCATGGTCGGCGTTTCTTTTTGCCGGTGCGATAGTCGGTTACTTCTACCAGGAGTCGCGCACGAGTACGGAGCAGGAATTTGCAATGATGAAACGGTTGCTCTGGTGGTCACTGGGTCTGATACTCGCGTCGTTCGTGATTCATCCGGTGGCCGCTCTCGTCTACCCGACCTATGACTACTGGAGATTCAGCCCGAGTTTCTATCTGCTGCGGCTCGGGATAGTGATCGCGCTCTGCGTTGGGATGTTCTTCTACGAAAAGCGCCAGGTGGTCTCGCAGCGCTCACCGGTTACACTGATCGGACGAGAGTCTCTGATTGTCTACGCAACGCATTTGCTTCTTATCTTTGGCAACTTCAGCAGCTTCAACTTCTCAAAGCATGTAAATCACACGTTCGGGTATGGTGAGGCAATCATCACAACGATTTTGTTGATGGGATTGATGTACGCTCTTGCGCTCTTCTGGAGCAGGATCAAGCGCGGATCACCACGCTGGCGGACGACGCTGCAATTCGGTACTCTTGCAGTTTTGGTTGGAGTATTCTTTTTTGGTCCGGGGGAGTAGAAGATTGACAATCTTCAATTGCTACTTGTCAATTGACGCGCGAACCCCTACCTTCATGCACACACAACCCCTTCCATTCCGCCGTCAAAAGAATAGATGACATCAGACCTCGCAAACCGCAAATCCCTCATCCGCTATGCGTGGCTCTCCATTGCTGCTGCGGTTATTACCATAGGACTTAAGGCGGTTGCGTACTTGCTCACCGGCTCAATTGGACTACTCTCCGATGCAATGGAATCTCTTGTCAACCTTGCTGGTGCACTCATGGCACTGGCAATGTTGACGGTGGCTGCCCGACCCGCGGATGATGAACACACGTATGGCCACAGCAAAGCCGAGTACTTTTCAAGCGGCGTCGAAGGCACGTTGATTCTGCTTGCTGCTATCAGCATTGGCATTGCGTCGGTGCAGAGATTGATGGAGCCCAGACCGCTGGAACAGATCGGGCTGGGATTGGGAGTTTCAATTGTGGCCTCGCTGGTGAATCTCGGTGTTGCGCTGGTACTGCGGAGTGCCGGCAAACGTCACCAATCCATTACCCTTGAAGCAAATGCGCGTCACTTGATGACGGATGTCTGGACCTCGGCCGGCGTCCTGATCGGCGTTGGTGCGGTCGCGTTGACGGGCTGGGAACGCTTGGATCCGATTGTGGCGCTCGTTGTCGCAGGAAATATCGTCTGGACCGGCGTACGAATCGTCCGCACTTCGGCGTTGGGACTCATGGATACTGCCTTGCCGCTTGATGAGCAGAACACTGTTCGAAAGACTCTCGATCAGTTCGCGCAGTTAGGAATTCAGTTCCATGCGCTTCGTACCCGGCAAGCGGGTGTCCGCCGTTTTGTCTCGTTGCATGTACTCGTCCCCGGCGGTTGGACGGTCCATCAAGGGCATCGTATGCTGGAGCGGATCGAGGAAGAGATTCGCAAGGCACTTCCAAATGCTACCGTGTTTACTCACCTTGAATCTTTGGAAGATCCTTCTTCATGGGACGACATGACGTTGGATCGCGCCGACAAGTACAAATAGGTGGCACATGAAGGAAGTGACGCCCCACTCCTTGACCTTCCCTTCTTAATTCCTTACTCTAAAGAGCACGCCACGAATCTGCACCAATGTTCCTGCTCGTGTCTCTTCGTGGACAACTACTTCAAGCAATTACTGACCTGGGAATACCCTATGCCTACTCTCGTTTTGCTTCGTCACGGCGAATCACAATGGAATCTAGAAAATCGCTTCACCGGCTGGGTCGATGTCGACCTCTCTGCAAAAGGTGTTGAGGAAGCCCGGAATGCCGGCCGCACGCTCAAACAACAGGACTTCATGTTTGATATCGCCTATACTTCGGTGCTGAAGAGAGCGATCCGCACGTTGTGGATTACGCTGGATGAGATGGATGCGATGTGGCTTCCGGTCCATCATTCGTGGCGCCTGAATGAGCGCCACTATGGGGCGCTGCAAGGGTTGAACAAGGCGGAGATGGCTGCCAAGTACGGCGAACAGCAGGTGCACATCTGGCGCCGCAGCTATGACATTCAACCTCCCGCCCTTGAACGAACGAATCCAATGTTCCCCGGCAATGATCTGCGCTACAAGGGGATGAACTCGGCTGATCTGCCGTTAACAGAATGTCTCAAAGACACCGTGGCAAGATTTCTCCCCCACTGGCACGACGTGATTGCACCGACCATCAAGAGTGGCAAACGGGTGCTCATTGCTGCTCACGGTAACAGCCTTCGCGCACTGGTGAAATACCTCGACAACATCTCTGATGAAGCCATCACCGGTTTGAACATTCCCACCGGACTCCCTCTCGTCTATGAGCTTGATAACAACCTGAAGCCTCTCGGCAGCCGATACCTCGGTAGCGAAGAGGAAATCAAGGCGAGGATGCAGGCCGTGGCGAATCAGGGGAAAGCGAGGAAGCCATGAATCGTTATTGGGGAATGAGTAATGGGTAACGTGAGGTTGATTCTCCTTGCCACTCTGGTGTTCGCGTCCATCGTGAACGCCCAGAGTGCTGCAATGAAGGTCACACTCAATGGGGAGTGGCTGTTCAGAGCTGATAGCGCAAAAGTCGGGCTTGACTCATTGTGGTTTGCAGATAGTCTGGACCGTCCTTCTTGGGATAAAGTGCAAGTGCCGGATGTCTGGGAACACTATCCCGGCCTTGCCACATACGACGGCTGGGGGTGGTTCAGCCGGACCGTGAGGATAGAGAAAACAGATCAACCGCTCAGTCTCCATTTTGCGGGAGTGGATGACGATGCGAGGGTGTGGGTGAATGGTGTTGAAGTCGGCAACCACTCCGGGTATAGCGAACCATTTGCTGTGAGGCTCGACAGCACTCTCCGCTTTGGCGACAACTACGTCGTCGTTCTGGTGCTGGACAACGGCGGTGGGGGCTGCATCCATCGACCTGTGACACTTGTCGAGACGAAGCATATCGACGATCTGCTCAAGAGTCCTTTCTTTGGGAAGCCTGCACTCAAAAGTGCAGACTGGGTGAAGGACGCGATCATCTACGAGGTGTATCTCCGATCGTTTTCAAAACAAGGGAACTTCGCCGGACTTGAAAGAAGAATTCCGGAGCTGAAGAGCCTTGGCGTAACTGTTCTTTGGCTCATGCCAATCCATCCTGTTGGGAAGACGAACAGGAAGGGGACGCTTGGCAGTCCGTACGCGGTGCAGGATTACTACGGGATCAATTCTGAATTCGGCACGCTTCAGGATTTCAAGCGGTTGCTCAACGCGGTTCACAAGAATGGTATAAAGCTGATCATCGACCTCGTGGCCAATCATACCTCGTGGGATAGCAAATTGATCACCGAGCATCCCGACTGGTTCACGAGAAACGAGAAGGGGACAATCGTCGCTCCGAATGCAGACTGGACAGATGTTGCGGACCTCGATTACTCGAAGCCCGGACTCCGCCATCACATGCTGGAGATGATGTTGTATTGGGTTCGGGATGTCGGCATCGACGGTTTTCGCTGCGACATGGCCGAGTTGGTGCCTATTGACTTCTGGGAAGAGGCACGCGCAACGATGAACAAGATCAAGCCGGTGATGATGCTCGCCGAAGGATCCATCCCGGAGCATCACATGAAGGCCTTTGACCTGACCTCCTCTTGGAACGTCTACAATGTGCTTGACCCGGTTATCAACGGGAAGAAGCCGGCTACAGTTTTTGATGAGCTTCTGAAAGCGGAGTCACTGCAGTTTCCAACCGGTGCGCTCCGAATGCGTTTCAACACCTCTCACGACAAGAATGCGTGGGATGCGCCGGCTGTTGAGAAGTTTGGGATGCAAGGTCTGAAGCTGTCTGCCGTGTTAGTGAATACTCTTCCGGGTGTCCCTCTCATCTACACCGGAGAAGAAGTTGCCAACAACAAGAAGCTGAGCCTGTACGAGAAGGTCGATGTGAATTGGAATGCCTCGCACGACATGGAGGAGTTGTATCAGACCTTATTCCTGCTGCGACGAGCGCACAAAGCATTGTCGCGTGGAGAGATGATCAAGATACAGTCCGACCATGATGCCGAGGTATACGCGTTCTTTCGTATCGCCGGCAAGGACAAGGTCTTCACCGTCCTGAATTTCTCTCGTGAAGCTCGAACCACGACGCTCACGATCCCAATGGCTCGACTCTTTGCTGGCGAGAAGAGAACGTTCATGCAGGATATCTTCACGCGAGAGCGTATCGAGGTGGGAGCGAAATCTCCTGACTCGCTGGCTGTAAGCCTTGAGCCGCAGGAATACCGAGTGTATGTGTTCGGAAAGTAATTGTCAATTTCAGATTCGCAATTGACAATTGCCGCCGTCTTCCTGCCCCCTTCTCACTCTTTTCGTTGCTCTTCTCCTCTACCGATGACTGTAAACGATTTCAGCCATGTCTCATTCTTTGAGACAGCAAGCACTCCTTGAATCGAATCACCAACCTGGGCACTCATCAGCAACCCAAGGTTCTTCACCTTGAACGGCATCGTCATGGCATCCATATAGTTGGGGATCGCCTCGTGCGAGATCATGAGTCTATGCTTTGCAGTATCGATGGCAACGACTTCACCGCGGATTGGAAAAGTGGTGGGGTTGGGTTGTTTCTGTTCTTCTTTGGAACATGAGACGTTTAAGAGACTCAGGAAGAATAAGAGTGTTACGGTTGATTGCGGGTAGGTCGTCATCGTGATTCCGCCTCATGATGTTGTATGCGTCATATAATAAGAAAAGAAATTTGCAGGAAGAACACTCCAGAACGCCGGATTGTTACCACCTCCTTGCTTTCCCCTCCATATTGACGTATTTTTACCATAGTGAATTGATGTTCAATGAAGTCTCAGAACAGTCATTCACCGTTAACCATTACCCATTACCCATTCTCCATATCTTATGTCTTACTGGCTTCTCAAAACCGAACCATCCACCTATTCATTGGACGATCTCGAACGAGAAAAGAAGGCCGTATGGGATGGTGTGTCGAATGCCCTTGCACTCAAGCATCTCAAGGGAATGAAGAAGGCTGACCTCGCGCTGGTGTATCATTCAGGTGGCGAGAAATCCATTGTTGGCACTGCTGAGATTGTTTCTAATCCATACCCCGATCCAAAGCAACATGATCCAAGGTTCACCGTCGTGGAAATTCGGTTCAAGGAAAGACTGAAACGGCCGGTATCGCTAGCAGCGATCAAGGCACGAAAAGAGCTAGCCGACTTTGCCCTTGTCCGCATATCGCGTCTCTCCGTCATGCCCGTCACTGCTGTGCAATGGAAGACCTTGTTGGCAATGTCACATTAGGGTGCCCCCCTTTATGGAACTTATCTATGGCATAGGCAAGATAGCACTAGTAGTGCTCCTTGTCTTGCTGAACGGCTTTTTTGTCGCGGCTGAGTTCGCGATCGTGAAAGTCCGCGCCACGCAAATCGACTCGCTGGTGAAATCAGGCATGCGGCGGGCGCGCATTGCGCAACATGTCGTGGCCAATCTCGACAAGTACCTCTCCGCAAGTCAGCTCGGCATCACGATGACGAGCCTTGGGTTGGGATGGGTTGGCGAGCCGGTGGTTGCTCACATGCTCGAGCCCGTGTTTGCCTGGGTCGGCATTTCCGATCCCACACTGGTTTCGACGATCTCGTTCGCGGTGGGCTTCACTATTATTACATTCCTCCACATCGTTATTGGCGAGCAAGCCCCGAAGTGGCTAGCGATCCAGCGGGCGCAGCGGACCACGCTCTTTGTTGCTGGCCCGCTTCATCTGTTCCTGGTCGTCTTCCGTCCGTTCATCTGGCTGCTGAATGTCTCTGCGAACACCTTCCTTCGCTGGTTCGGCATCGAGCCCGTGAACGAAAGCGACATGGCGCATTCCGAGGAGGAACTCAGGTTGCTGCTCAGCAAAGGGAAAGTGCTCACGACCACGGGCAGGACCATTTCACTGGCAGCGATTGAGCTCCGCAACCGCACGGTGCGTGAGGTGATGGTGCCGAGGACGAACGTCGCTTTTCTCTCAACCGAGAGATCTATGGAAGAAAATCTCGCTCTTGCTGAAGAGAACCAGTTCACGCGTTATCCGTTGTGCGAGAAAGACCTGGACAATATCATCGGCATGATCCATCTGAAAGATCTCTTCAAGCTCAAAGGCACACAGGGTACTGGCAGCAGACTCGTGGAGATCAAGCGGGAGATGCTGTTTGTTCCTGAGACAACGCCGCTCGAAAAGGTTCTGAATCTTTTCCTCTCCAATCGAGTTTTGATGGCGGTGGCAGTGGATGAGTATGGCGGAACGGCAGGGCTCGTGACCCTGGAGAACATTCTTGAAGAGCTTGTCGGCGAGATTCGTGACGAATTCGACGTCGAACCATCAATGGTGCAGAAAGTGAGCGACCACGAGTACGTTGTGGATGGCACAATGCCTCTGCACGACTTTGCCCGCATGTTTGATGTGGAACCAGAAAGCAAAGATGTCGTGACTGTGAGCGGCTATGCTATCCAGCTCATTGGCCGGGTGCCGGAGAAGGGAGCGACAGTTCACATGGGCCGATGGTTGGCAACCGTCGAAACAACAGAACGCAAGAAGGTCAAGGCGCTGCGCCTGCGGAAACTTCCGGCTGAACAGGCAAACGCGGGCAGGCGTTGAGGATGAAGGGCTCATGGTTCCTTTGCATGGTTCTTGCCTTGACGCTGCCTTCTGGACGGGTGTCGGCACAGTACTACGACCAGCGGGAGTATGCGCCCTCAGAGGCCCGTTATATTAGCGTCGGAGTTCTTGCTGATGATTTTTCTCCGCTAAGCTCCAACCCGCTCCCCGACTCGCTGGCCATTCGTTACAACCGTATCATGCCGACGATTTCCTTTCAGCAAGGATCGGCAGAGTTGTTCTTTGGTTACACACGGTACACGTTGTCAGGAGAGTCGAAAGCTGCGATTCTTGTTGGTGGTAGATACGGCGCTGAGGTTCCCATTGTTGGACGGTGGCCGAGCACACTGTTGTTACCACTGCAACTGGCAGCCGACTTCACAAAAGCCGAAGGCGCCGGCTCATCGAAAGACGATTTCAATATTGCAAGCATTGGCGTTGGAACGGGATTGAAGTACAGGTACATGAGCAGGAGCCTCGAGTTTTCGCTCGGCGTCATGGAACTCGCGCAGTACAGCACGGAAGGCATCGGCGTGAGCAACGGGTTCTCGGCCGCCACGCTCGGAGATGCAATTCTCCTGTTGAGGGATGTTGCTGTTTTTGACGGCATGGTCATCGGATACCGATTCCGTCTGCAGACGTGGTCGATGAGTGATCCTAAATTCAATTATCGAGCTGTTTCTCATGGACCGTACCTCGGTATCATGTTCTGATGTGTTGAGAGAGATGCAGTCTATTCAATCGGCATGACAGCATGGACACTTCATTACGCGTGAAAATTGTCTGGACGTTCTCAATCCTCGTCATCCTGAGTCTTGGCGGGAGCTTCTGGGCCATTTACAACTTCTACGCGATGGGTACCACTGTCGCAACAATCCTTCGCGAGAATTATCAGAGCGTGTTGGCTGCAGAGAACATGGTGAAGGCTCTTGAGCGACAGGATAATGCACTCCTGGCACAAAGTGAGGGAGAGGATGTGACGATGGCGGGGGATTTCGATGACAACAAGAGCGCGTTCTTTACCTGGCAGAATCAAGCGGAACAAGGCGGCACCCTGCCCGCCTCACAGATCATTCTTGATTCCATCAGAACGGCGTATCAGAGCTACATTACGTTTGCCGACTCCATGATCGCCCGCAGTCATCAAGGGGCGTTCACAGAAGCGAGACAGTACTACTACGAAGTGGTGCGCTATCACTCCGATCAACTCAGGGAGTTGTGTTTCCAACTTTTTCAAATCAATCAGACCGCCCTTGTTCGCGCGGAGGCGCGGACTCATTCCATCGCAAGCCAGACGGCGTACGGCACGATGGTCGTTTCTCTTGTGATACTTGCCCTGAGCATCGTTGCCACCGCATGGCTTATCAAGGTGGTGATCAAACCTGCAGAAGAACTGACGGAAACTGTGAAGCGCATTGGCAAGGGAAAGCTCGATCTAAAGATCGACGTCCTCTCCAATGATGAGATCGG
>Ga0208980_10000586_pt1 | contig 20879 bp, 14 predicted proteins | sample WetSurMetagenome_3_FD_187993 | JGI IMG/M metagenome (GOLD analysis project Ga0208980, IMG submission 187993) | Wetland microbial communities from Twitchell Island in the Sacramento Delta, sample from surface sediment Aug2011 Site A1 Bulk (version 2) | ecosystem: Environmental > Aquatic > Marine... | reverse complement strand
GTTCAATGTAAGAGGAGGTTCTACAGATCAAAACCTAATTCTTCTATATGGTGCACCTGTATATAATGCATCACATTTTTTTGGTTTCTTTTCAGCAGTCAATTCCGATATAATAAAAGATGTAACATTGTATAAAGGAGGTATTCCGGCAAGATATGGGGGGCGAATTTCATCTGTTCTTGATATCATTCCAAGTGAAGGAAACAGGAAGGAATTTGCAGGAAATGCCGGAATAAGTCCCATAACCACCCACGTTGTTATGGAAGGTCCAATTAAGAAGGACACATGCTTTTTCATTCTTGCTGGAAGAACCACATATTCAAACTGGTTATTCAATATTATCGAAAATCCTGCACTAAAGAACAGCAGAGCCTCATTCTATGACATAAACGCCAGAGTCGTATACGATATTAACAAAAAGAACAAACTGGATTTTTCAGCATATTACAGCTTTGACTCTTTCAGGTTTAATTCAGATACTATATATCAATACGGTAATAATATTTTTGCATTGAAATGGCGTCATTTCTTTAACAGCCGGTTTTTCTCAAGTTTATCATTAAATAGTAGTACATCCAAGTATGATATTTCAAGTCAGAAAGTTACCCAGGAGGCGTTTGTGTTGTCGCATAAAATAAACAGCATAGGTCTGAAAGCTGATATCAACTGGTATGTGGGAAGCAGGAATGAGATTAATCTTGGAACCGATCTCGTCAGATACGATATTCTCCCCGGAAGTTTTATCCCGGTTGGTGATTCTTCAATTGTTAAACCTGAGACAATTACGAACGAAAGAGCGCTGGAGTCAGCAATTTATTTTGAAGATAAATTTACAGTGACTGATTACCTTTCATTAAATGCAGGGGTTAGATTCTCATTATTCTCCGCATTTGGTCCACAGACTGTCTTTATCTATGATCCAGATTATCCAAAGAGCATTTCATCAGTAACAGATACCGTTACATATAGGTCATTGGAAAACTACACAACTTATAGCGGGCCTGAATTCAGATTATCTGCGAATTTCAGGATTAACGATAAAAGTTCGTTTAAAATTAACTACAATAGAACCAGACAATACCTGCATCTCTTATCAAACTCAACCTCAATATCACCTAGCGATACCTGGAAACTTAGTGATTACTATATAAAACCTCAGGTCGGAGACCAGTTCGCCATGGGTTTTTACAGGATGCTAAATAAGAAAAAAATAGAGGCTTCAGCTGAAGTTTATTATAAAATGATAAAAAACATGGTCGACTTCAAGGGAGGTACCGACCTGATAATGAATGAGAATATTGAAAGAGATATTGTAAATGTGCAGGGGAAAGCCTATGGACTGGAATTGCTGTTCAAAAAGCCTGAGGGCCGGGTTCGATGGAGCGTTGGTTATACTTATTCAAGAATCCTGATCAGGAGTACAAGCCAGTTCAGTGAAGAAACTATAAACTCCGGAAAGTGGTTCCCGGCTAATTTTGATAAACCTCATGATCTGATCCTCACACTTAATTTTCTTGTTTCCCGTCGTTTTAGCTTCTCGGGTAATTACACATACAGTACAGGAAGACCAATAACATATCCTGTAGCTACCTATAAAGTCGGTGATATTGTGCTGACACACTATTCGGAAAGAAATAAATACAGAATTCCTTACTATTCGAGGCTTGATCTCTCTGTGAAGGTAAGCGGTAATCTTAAATCAAAAAAGATTGCGCATCCGAACTGGATTTTTTCAGTTTATAATTTACTCGGTCGTGAGAATGTGTATTCAGAATATTTTAAAAATGAGAACAATGTTGTAAAAGGGTATAGATTATCAATATTCGGACGGCCAATACCTTCTGTGTCATTCAATTTTGATTTTTAAAAAGATGAAAAAAAACTACCTCACGATATTAGTATTATCACTCTTAATCCAGATTGGATGTACTGTTCAGTTTATACCGGAAACTGATGAAGAAAAAGAACTAATGGTTGTCGAAGGTATGATCACTGATCAGAACAGGAAGTATACGATCAAATTATCAAAATCTCTTCCACTAGGTAAGCCAGTTATTGCAAAACCGGTGAAGGGAGCAAAAGTAACAGTCTCGGATGAGAAAGGTGCAGTATATGCCTTTACTGAGGTACAGTCAGGAAAATATGTTTCTGATTCAACAAAGTTTCGAGGCAGGGTTGGTGGAAGGTACACACTGTTTATCAAAACAAATTATTTAACATATACCTCGCAAACGATGGAGATGAAACCTACTCCTCCAATGGATTCAGTTTACTATGAAAAGGTATTGATCGCCGAACCGAATTATCTTGGAATAAAGGAAGAAGGTTGCCAGATATATGTCGACACTTACGACCCGTCAATGAAATGCCTATACTACAGATGGGATTTTACAGAGACATGGGAATTCAGGCTACCATACAATGTGCCAAACAGAATATGCTGGAAGACAAGTCCTTCCGACAGGATTTTTATCAAGAACACATCAGTATATAATCAGGCCAGGGTCTCAAAATTTCCCTTGAAGTATATTTCAAATCAATCTGACAGACTGAAAGTTAAGTACAGTATAATTGTAAACCAGTACTCCCTTAATGAAAGTGAATATGATTACTGGGAGAAACTTCAGAATGTTAGCGGCAATGTCGGCGGGCTATATGATATAACTCCAATGGCTATTTCAAGCAATATCATCTGTAATGAGGATCCAAATGATCCAGTCCTTGGTTATTTCAGCGTATCAGCCATATCGCAACAAAGGATTTTCATAAAGGACAAATTTGAGGGTATTCCAAACTTATACTCCTACTGTCCAAGTGATACTATTTTTGGAACAGGAAAAATTCAGGACCTTAATGTAACTGTATGGGTGATTGATGACCAGCTCAGTTCTGACCCTCCTTTCAGGCTTATTACTTATTTCAAAGAGTGCGCTGATTGTACTGTTAAAGGATCAAACGTAAAACCTGTTTTCTGGGATAACCAGAAATGACTGTAATAAAAGATTGATGATAAAATTTCTCAGACCGGCTGTGTTTTCTTTACTGATCATTGTTTTATATATAGATGGTAAGCTGGAGGCACAGGTCAAAACTAACAATGAGATTCAAAAAATGCTGGAGCAATATTGCAAAAGTGTTCCATATGAAGAGATATTTGTTCACTCTGACAGGGAAGATTATATTGCAGGAGAAGATATGTGGTTTAATATTTATCTGATCGACAAACAAAGCGGGAAACCTTCGGGCAGAAGTAAGATTGCATATTTTGAACTGCTCAATCCTGAAAACAATCCTGTTATTCAAAAACGCCTGATGGTTGTTAATGGATTTAGCCCCGGACAGGCTCTGCTTCCCGATACTTTAAGTTCGGGAATGTATACTTTACGGGTTTATACCAATCAGATGAAGAATTTTCTTCCGGGAAACTGCTTTATGAGAAACATTAATGTATACAATCCTTTCAAAAAGAAAGGTTTCAAGCGGAAAATAATTTATGAAAAGAGCCTCAGTAAAAAACAAAATATCGAATTTTTCCCGGAAGGAGGGACATTGCTTGATGCAATAAACTGTAAAATAGCTTTAAGAGTTGTTGATGAATTTAATAAGGGTTTGTTATTTAATGGAGTAGTAGTGGATGAAAATGGAAATTCAATAACATCCTTTAAGACAGATAAGTATGGAACAGGTTCTTTTTATTTGAAACCGGAAAAAAGTAAAAGATATTTTGTTCAGGTAGGAGATTCTGTCTGTTCCCTTCCACCAGTCAGCGATAATGGGATTTCATTTAAAGTCAATTTTCCGGAAAGTGATTCAATTTCAATACTTGCCTCAGCAGGAGAGAACACAGTCTTTTCAAAGGACAATACTTATCTCCTTTTAATCCATAATAATGGCATTACTGAGTATTCAGGCTATTGCAGGTTGTTAAGGAGAGAAGTAAAAATCACTATTCCAAAAAAGAAACTTGCTCCCGGGATAAGCCATATTATATTATTTGACGACGCAGGCATTCCTGTTTCAGAGAGACTGATATATATCAAGGATGCTGATAAATCGTATTCGAAACTTATTGTCCGGGATAATTATAAAAAACGGGAGAAGGTTACATTGGAGTTTGATATAAATAAGGATCAAGCCATACCATCAGATGATATTAATCTAAGCCTCTCTGTTGCCCCGGGACCAACGGGACTCAGATGCCCTGAGATTGATGATTATCTGATCTTTGGAACCGAGTTCGGATATCTACCGTGGAGTGAAGAAGGGGAAAGGATATCTGATGTTCCCCTTGAGACCATTGATAATTTTCTTATGAGTGCAAGAAGCCGTTGGATATCCTGGGATAAAATCTTGTCAGGCAAATCATCCTCATCTGATTTCGAAACAGAAGTTGATGGTCATTCTCTTTATGGCTGGCTGAAAGACAGGAATACCCAGAAACCAGATTCTGGTAAAATCCTTTTTCTTTCTATCCCGGGGAAGGTGCCCACTTTCCAGTACGCAAAAACAGATCGTGCAGGACGTTTTGGTTTTGTACTGCCTGTGGATCAGTTTAAAAGAGATCTCATCATTCAACCTCAGATAGCAGATGATAACATCACTATCAATATCGAATCGTCATTTTCATGGAGATTCCCTTTATCAGTAAGTTATTACGAATCAGTTAGTTCTCTTTTTCCCAAAGCTGTTACAAATCTTAGCATCAATTATCAGGTTAGCAAAATTTATGGTTCGTCTTATAAAAAAGAGGAAGGCAAGACTGAAATAATCCCGCAAAAACCTGTTAAAAGATTCTATGGCAAGCCTGAGGTTGAACTCATACTCGACGATTATATTAAACTCCCGGTTATGCAGGAGGTTTTTTATGAACTGATACCGGGGGTCAGGCTCAGATCTAAAAAATCGGGCTATGAAATGCGGATAATAAATCCTTCCGATAACATTTTTTATGAAGAACTTCCTTTTGTTATGATTGATGGTGTTAATATAAATGACCTGACACTTCTTGCTAATCTTGATCCTGAGACTGTTGAAAAGATAGATATTGTAAAAACTACCTATCTGGTTGGGAATTTTAAGTTATATGGTATTGTTAATGTCATCACGCGTAAGGGGAATTTTAAAGGTTTAACCCTGCCTGATTATGCTGCTAAATTGTCATATCGTGTAATTGATCCGGAAGCTTCTTTTTATTCCCCTGATTATTCAGAATCAGAAAAGAGCCAGAGCAGGATCCCTGATTTAAGAAACACTCTGTTCTGGAATCCTTCTATCAAACCTGATAAAGATGGGAAAGTCAGAATTGAGTTCTGGACATCAGATGTTGCTGCAGGTTATATAATTAATATTCAGGGTATTGACCCATCGGGAAAACCTGTTTCTTTTAAAAAGGTGATTAATGTAGAGTAATCCTAATCAAAATTATTCGTAATTTTATTTTCACAAATGTTAATAAGATGAAAGGCAGAGACAAGACAACTCGACGTGACTTTATTGCAAAAACAAGTATTGTTACAGCAGGAGTCACCATAGGTGCTTCCTCACTCAGCGCTGCAAGCTACAACAGGATAATTGGAGCCAACGATAAAGTTAATATGGGGTTTATCGGGATAGGAAACCGCGGATCTCAGCTGCTGGAGATATTCATGAATCAGCCTGATGTTCAGGTAGCCGCTTTTTGCGACATTTATGAGCCATATCTTCTTCGGGACCGAAGTCTGGTTGATCAAAGGTATATAAAAGGACTTGGCAGTCTGGTACCAAAGATGGGAGAAACTTTCCCCAATAAGGTTGAAAAATATAATGATTTCAGGAAACTGCTTGAGAACAAAAATATTGATGCTGTTGTAATTGCCACACCTGATCACTGGCATGCCCTGCAGATGATTGCTGCAGTAAAAGCAGGAAAGGATGTATATGTTGAAAAACCCCTTACAATTACAATTAAGGAAGGCAGAGCCATGATCAATGCACAGGTTGCAACAAAGCGTGTCGTGGCTGTTGGCCTCAACAGGAGAGGGAACATGGTTTACCAGAAACTTGCAAAGGATATTCCAGAGGGAAAGATTGGTAAAGTAACAATTGCCAGAGCATACCGTATCAACAATATGTTCCCGGGGGGAATAGGCAGGATGAAGGCGGAGGCACCTCCTCCAAATTTCAAATGGGATATGTGGCTTGGTCCTAGAGCTTCCCGGCCATACCAGTATAATATTGCACCTTATATGTTTCGCTGGTGGAACGATTATTCGAGCCAGATGGGAAACTGGGGTGTTCACTTTATGGATGTAATTCGATGGATGATGGGAGAGAAGGCCCCGGTTGCTATAAGTGCCCATGGCGGAAAATATGCTGTTAACGATGATCGTACAATTCCCGATACGATGCAGGTGACTTATGAGTTTGCTTCCGGTGCAATTGCCTCTTTCTGCATATATGAGGCAAGCAGTGGAGGACTGTTCCCTTATGGTGAAGTTGAACTTCGGGGTACTAAGGGCACAGTAAATGCAGATGAAAATGGGTACAGGATAACATCTGCCAAAGCAGGACAATTCCAGTCATGGAACGATCAGGTAGCCGCAGAAGAGTACAATGCAAAAGATCAGGCCTTGCCTGAAGGAAGCAGTCGAGACAGTACAACCAATGTTATTCGTAACTTTTTAGATTGTATCAAGTCGAGGTCTACTCCTTTGTGTTCGCTCGAAGAGGGCCACCGTTCAACAAGTTTTGCTCATCTGGCAAATATTGCACTGGCAACACGCAGGAGATTGCACTGGGATCCTGTAAAGGAGATATTTACCAACAGCGAAACAGCCAACAAACTTCTTGATTACCAATACCGTGCCCCATGGAAACTTTAAAAACTAATAAAATGATACAAAACAGAAGACAATTTATATCTGCAGTCGCAGCTGCAGGAGCTGCAATTCCTTTCACTACTGCTCTGGAATCTATCCTGCCACGTCCCGCAGAAAACAAATTCCCTGTCAGGCTTTTTTCAAAGCCACTCGATAGCTATGATTTCGGTTTTATCTGCGAATGTGTTGTAAAAGCAGGAATAGGTGGATTAGATCTCACTGTTCGTCCGGGAGGGAAAGTAGAGCCAGCCTCAGTTGAATCAGAATTACCAAAACTTGTTAATGAGGCAAAAAAATATAAACTCGAACTCGATATGATGGTGAGCGGTATTGTCTCAGCTTCAGATCCATATACCGAGAGGGTGCTGAAAACTGCGTCAGCTTCGGGTATTAAGCATTACAGATTAGGTTGGTTCGATTATGACACAAAAATTGGTGTATGGGAATCACTTCAGAAATACAAAATCGTTATTAAAGAAATAACTGAACTTAACAGGAAATATAACATTCATGGTGGTTACCAGAACCATGCCGGTCCGAGGATAGGTGGACCGGTCTGGGATTTGCATGAGCTTCTGCGTGATCTTCCACCTGAGTATACAGGAAGTCAGTATGATGTACGACATGCTATGGTCGAAGGTGCAAATACCTGGAATCTGGGCATGCGCCTTATTTCACCTCATATAAAAACACTGGCTGTAAAGGATTTTACCTGGGAACCTGTGAACCTGAAACCTCAGGCTGTTACTGTACCGATGGGAGAGGGAATGGTTAACTGGGATCTTTATTTTAAAACAGTAAAGGAACTTAATATTGTTGGGCCTGTAACCCTTCATATAGAATACCCTTTGCTTGAAAAAGGTGAAGAAAAACTGACTCTTACTCAGCAACAGGAGATAATTGTGAGGAAACTCAGGAAGGATATGGACTTTCTGAATGGTTATCTGAAGAAATATCAACTTACATGATATGCCGGAAACGGATCGCAGAACTTTTATCAAAGGAGCAGCTCTTGCTGCTGGCGGAATATTAATTCCGGGACCACTCAATTTTATAGTTCAAGGTTCCGATAGTCTCATCCCGAAGAACATTAAGATTTCAAAGGTCAGTTCAAATTTTGAGAGGGAACCCCTAATCAGACCATTTGGTTTTAAAGGGGGGTACATGACTGAGATATGGCAGTCTGCTGCATTCATGGAAAGCGATTCAGGTCATCATTCAATTGGATTATGTTCTCAAAGCGTCCTGTGGTCCGATGCAGCTGTTTTTGCATCTCATTCTGAAAGCGGTGGCAATGCATTAATGTACGCCATGACTGAAGAAGCTATGCAGATGATTGTCGGACAGAGCTTTAAGACACCTCTTGAGCTACTTGATGTTTTATATCCCCGGATTTTTGAATTCGGTAAGAAAATAACATCAAACCCAAATTTGAGGAAAACCTTTGCTTTGAATTCGCTTGTAGCCGTTGATAATGCAGCATGGTTATTATACGCAAAGGAAAATGGCATCAAAAGCTTCGATGAATTGATACCAACAGAATATAAACCGGCGCTTTCATATAAACACGATAAAGTTGCAGGTATTCCTCTTATGGCCTATACAATACCGATCGAGGAAATCAGGGCTGCAACGGATCAGGGATATTTTTTCATGAAGATCAAGATCGGGCAACCAGGGACACAGGAAGAGATGCTCGGGAAAGATAAAGCCAGGCTCACAGCAATTCACAATGCAATTGGCAATGTTAAAACTTCATATACCCAAAACGGGAAGCTGCCCTATTATTTTGATGCCAATGGACGTTATGAAAAAAAAGAGACATTAATGAAACTGATTGATCATGCGCGCACTATCGGGGCTTTTGATCAGATTGCAATTATAGAAGAACCTTTTCCGGAGGACGTTGAGATTGATGTCAGCGATATACCAGTCCGTTTAGCAGCTGATGAGAGTGCTCATACCGTGGAAGATGCAATTAAACGTATCCAAATGGGATACAAGGCAATGGCACTGAAAGCAATTGCGAAAACGCTGAGTATGACAATGAAGATTGCCAAAGCAGCATATGAAAGGAACATTCCCTGTTTCTGCGCTGACCTGACAGTAAATCCTGTCCTGGTTGAATGGAATAAAAATGTTGCTGCGCGACTAAAATCATTTCCCGGTTTAGGCAATCTTGGACTTTTGGAGAGCAACGGGCACCAGAACTACGCGAACTGGAACTCAATGCTTGATTACCATCCGCGCAAAGATGCTACATGGGTTCACGTCAATAAAGGTGTTTATGACCTCAGCAAAGAGTTTTATGAATCAGGGGGTGGTATTTTTGATACAATACCGCATTATGAAAAAATGTTTGCTAAACTCTGATGGACTTACACGGACATTTTTTTCATATTTTTTAGTCCAAAGAATAATACATAAGTATATGTTATTATACTGATGATAAAGGAGTATTTCAATCCGAACCAGTCGGCCATTTTACCTTGTAATACAGGGAGAAGAGCTGCTCCCAGGAATCCCATTGTGAGAAGTCCCGATGCTACAGCTGTATTTCTTCCCATCCCCTCAATTGATATTGCATATAAAGTCGGAAAAAAGATTGAAATAAAAAAACCTAAAAGAGTAATGGAAACCACAGCAATAGTGCCAGAAGTTGTCATCATCAAGAGAAGTAAAACCATTGCGGTGATGAGGCAGAATACGAGTGTCACAGCCGGACGTATCTTCTTCTGAATAAAAGCACCGGCAAGCCTTCCTAAAGCAAACATGGCAAAATAGATTGTGAAAAGAATGTATGATTGATGGGAACTTAATGCTGCAATTGATCTGTCCTCAATGTAATTACGATATAATCCGAATATTCCCGCTTCAGCCCCCAGTGAAATAAAAATAGCCGCAAAGCCCATAATAAGCTTTTTATTAGTCCAGACAGAACCATTTTTACTTTTTTTATCCTCATTATCAGCTTCCTCTTCAGTGTAAAATATATTTACCTCCTTTAGAATGAGTGTAAGAATCGAGGTTAAAAGAAGAATGATTGCAATTACCATAAATAACCACTTGATATACGGGATTTTATCTGAAACATTAACTGCTGTGGCTGGTAATATAAGTAAAATGATAAGTGGTGATATAATCTGGGCAACAGCTCCTAAGGCATTACCAAGATTTAACCTGCTGGAACTTCCAGATTTAGTTCCCAAACCCGATAAAAGTGGGTTTCCTGCCACTAGCTCAAAGTTAAATCCTGTTCCAATAATGAAAAATGCAACAAGTAATATTGTATAATTTTTATAATGCAAGCCCGGAATGAGTAATGCTGTTCCTGTTGCAAAAAGAAGCATTGCAATTGTCAAGCAATTCTTAAAACCAATTCTTTTTGACAGGAGTCCAATGAATATTGAAAATACTACGAATGGTATATTTTTGGCAAACATTGTGTACATCTGCTGCTGGTAACTCAGATTAAAGTATTCCTTGAATTCGGGCATGAAAGCTCCCTCGAAACACATGGCCATTCCACAGAAAAAATAGATGAAGTAAACGGAATATAATAGTCTGTTGGCTGAAAGGTCTTTTATCATATTACTTTTTATTAAAACGATTTCTGAGTTCCCTTTCTGCGGTTCTCCACTCATTAACTATCTTGTCATAAAACGGATAGTTATCACTGTTTTCTATCAGGTTATGACTTTCAAGATATTTTATGCATTTTTTCACACCTTCCTCATAAGTAACAGTATATCTGAAACCCAGGTCTCGTTTGGCTTTTGTATTATCGAAAATGTTATTGTGCATGAAATTTTCGCGGCACCATAATGCTTCAACAGGGGCAAGTTCTGCCAGGAGAAGTGCAGGAATATATACGAAGTCAGGATCTGGCGCCCCCATCACTTTTGCAATTGTTTTCCACATCTGGTTATGAGTCATCAATTCATCACCGGTAACGTTATATGCCTGACCAAAAGCCGCTTTATTACCTGCAGCACCGACAAAAGCATTTGCCGTGTCGTCCCTGTATGCTGCAACCCATATTGATGTTCCATCGCCATGCATTATTATCGGTTTACCTCTTCTGATCCTATCGAGATGATAGGTTTGTCCTCCGAAACTGTGAACTCCCGGACTCCACGATTCATTATAGGTGGCTGCTGGTCTAATGACTGTCAGGTGAAAATGACCACGATGATCAGCATCCCATAGAGTTTTCTCACATTCTACCTTTTTCCAGGCATATTCAAAACTTTTTAATGCACCGATCTTCAAATCTTCATTAATAGGATAACCTACGGTTGTTTTCGGATAAACATCGACTGTACTGCAGAAGATAAACTGTTGAGTACGGCCCTTAAATAATGCGGCATCCTTAACAGCATCTTCAGGCTCAAAACATATCATATCTATGACACACTCGTAATTGCCACCGGCAAAAATCTGTTTCTCAAATAGGGGTAAATCTTTTCTCTCACCAGATATTACGGTTACTTCAGGTAATAGCCATTCCATACGGGAGCTATCATGATTAAACAAAGTGATATTATGTCCTTTTCCCTGAAGTGCCTTCGTCAGAGGAGTACTTATATTTCCTGTACCACCGATTATTAAAAGTCGCATATACTACTAAATATTAATCATTTAAGTCTTTTTCAATACCCCTGGTTTCCCAAAATCACACTCTGCATTATCCAATACCATTATCCAGTCATTTCCCCTGCCCTTTGCAGGTGCAGTAAATGTCATTTTGTCTCTCTTTTTTATAATCCCGATAAATTCCGATTCTCCTGTTCTCGGGTCAAACCACCAGCCAGCAAATTCTTGCCATTGGAGGTCATTCGTTTTTATATCAATTTCCCCTCCCGATGGCAGATAAAAAAGTGTATAATCTACACTTCTGGTGCAACGAATATGCTCATCTCCAACCTTTGGAGAAATTAGCAGACTCTGATCAGGAAAACGGTCGAAATATGGCCGTGAGAGTATCAGGTTTTTCAGGTGGATAAGCTGTGATGCCCCTTTCAATTGCAATGCCTCCTTCCATGTAAGTCTGACAAATCCGATTGGTTCCCGGTGAATATCATACATTTGCCAGACCGGATGTGCACCATAAGTATGCCCGGATGCTCCCGCAAACACACTCCAGTAAGCTGCCTGACGGACATCATAATCATCGAAAACACCATTTTCTTCAGGTTTCCAGTTAACTGCATGTTCTTCGTAACGGGGTTCAGAATCAATGCATGGCTTTGGAGGATTTCGCAGGTAATCGTAGGTGATCATCATGTGATTTGGAAAGTTCCTCATAGAATGACCTGACTGACAACTGTTAAAATCAAGCCAGTCTGAATTATGAAACCACATACTGCTGCTGGCATCTCCAAGGGGATGGAATGTCATAAGGTGATTTGGATCTTCTGATCTTATTCCCTTTCCCAAAGCATCCCACACGGCAAAGTTCTTTCCTCCGCCTGCACGGTCGCCTCCGTTCATCCAAATAATATTCGGGATATTGTGGTAACGGTTGCCCAGCCACTTACCGTAGGAAAAGGCATTGGACTCATTAAATATTTCAGGACCTATTCCAAATAGCCTGTCGATTTTATCGCCCCAAACAGGAACCAGGGCCAGATACATCTCTTTCGATTCAGCCAGATTCAGAACTTTATCAACAAAATCAAAATATTCCGGATTTGGTTTTTCAGGGATGAGGTCGAGCAATGGAATCTGGCCATATACATTCGGTATTCGCAATCCATCAATTTCTGAAATAAGCACTGCCTGTACAACATTAAATCCCTGACTTTTACGGGTATCAAGATAGAACTCAATTTCTTCAATTGTCAGCCTGTGAAATAACTCCCAGGCAGTATCAGCTAATAGGAAGAATGGATTCCCGTTTTCATATTGAATAAACCGTCTATTTTGTGATATAACCAGGTTTTTAGTCATTTTCTAAAGGTTGTTTTACAGGTTTTTCATTTTGTTCAATAATGGCTCTTCCGCCTATCTCATTTTTTATTGAAACTCCCGAATAACCATTATTTCCAGTTATAATTGCGCTTTTAACACCTTTCTTAAGCCAGATCGATTCAGGCCTTCTCTTGGCACCACCATAAGTCCACTGCTTTATCTCATCTGTCTGAGTGCCGTCAAATGTACAATCCTGAACCTGAAGTTTTCCTTCCTCAGCAATTATTGACCAGCTGGGATCAGCCAGATCTTTTGAGACATTATTGCTCGAAAAGTAACAATTCAGGAAAGATACATTTGAATTGCCCAATAGCAGAACATTTTGCTTTACAGGCCCCCAGAAGCCACAATTGGTAAACCTTATACTTCCTTCACAGCCTTTTTCGACAATAATTTGTGTGCTTCTTCCAGCAAGATGAGAATTAAACTGACCGTTTGTGATAAGCAATCCTTGAGACTGTATTGATTCAACAACAATGCACGATTCAGTTGCATCTGCAGCAATACCTGAGAACTGACCGTTGCAGGAACCACTCCAGTTTCCGTTTTCAGTATGTATAAAATGATATCCGATTTTAGCAGGAAAAACAAATGTGTTTGTCATGTATTCCCAGTCGCTGCGACCAATGATGAATGCCTCGCAGTTTGCCTGCATATACTTGAATGCTTTCCGGAAATCGCCTTTTGTGGCAGGACTCCCCCAGAAATGGCAATGAAACTGAACATTCTCAATACGTCCTATATCTCCAACGCTCTCCACGAAAATTCCGCGACGCAGAACACAGCCAAATACGCTGTTTATCCTGTGTCTTCCGTTCTCATTTGGTCCGGCATGAATCCCATTGTAGCTGTTTATCAGTGTTACATTCTCTATCGTACAGTCAAAAACTGTGGAATCCAATGTATTGCTTCCAATATGAAAAGTCCAGGGATAGGGATGAATATCGTCAATTGATTGTTCAGGGTAATAAATTGTAATTCCTGAAACTGCTGAAGAATTGCGCATTTCAAATAAAGCATGTTCGGATTCATTATCCCTGCCCCCTGTGGCAAGTATAATGGTTCCATTCAAAGGTTCCCAGGAGCGCGGGGCAATGTTCTCTCCCTTTAATGATGCTCCTTTAAGATAAAGACTTCCTTTAATTAAATACTTTCCGGCAGGAACAAATACTGTACCTCCCAGCACTGAAGCTTCTTTTATGGCTTTATTGAATGATTCTGTGTTGTCGGTTTTTCCATCGGCAACAGCTCCAAAATTCAATACAGAATATGTTCTGTTAATAATATCTTGAGCTCTAATAGGGGATGAAAAGCAACTTGAAAAAATAGATATTAAAAATAATGCAGTTTGTAATTTCATACATTAAAGGATTACTTCCAGTATTGAATGAATAAATAATTCGGGAACTACAACTTTTGAAACTCCATTCTGAAAATCCACCTTAAGTTCAAGTCCTTCAGGCTGAAGCATAATCTTAGCCGGTCTCTGAACTGTACTTATACTTACAGTAAGGTCTTTCAATGATGGAATTTCATCATACCCGATTGCATTCTGATTTGTATGCTCACCAGAAATATTTACCAGATTCACATACGTCCTTCCATTAAGCTTATTTACTGTAACATGTACCAGGTGAGATCCTGAAACATTTACAAGCGGTTGAGGGAAAAGGTCATTTATAATGCTGCTTATATAATCTCGAAGCACAGGGGATTTATATTCTAGATATTCTGAGCCGGCATTAAAATAGACTCCCGTAACCTTTCCTTTTCCTACACTGTTTACAGATGAAGCTATCATATTTCCTTTATACCTGAAATCGCTTCCCTTGTAAAATGTTGAGCGGATATTCACTCCAGGGCTCACTTCAACTGAATCAAGCGAGGAACGTATTGCACCTATTTTATTTCCTGCAGCAATAAATGTCTCAGTCTCATTTAAGGTTTTCAATGATTTTATACCAAGTTCATTTTTAAAAAGTTTTGCAGTTTCTGTACCAATGATTAAAAGTTGCCCTCCCGAAGAAACATATTGTTTCAATTCTTCAATAAAAGAGGGTTCAAGATAATCGCACTCAGGTATTATGATTAATGGATACTTATCCATTCTTCCGGTCAGATGATGTTCCATCAGAATCTCAACAGTATGCTGACCGTCAAGTACCATGTTCAATGCTCCCTCCAGCTTTCCCAATGGATTTGAATATGGTCTTGAGGCATTTCTCTGATATGAAATAGTTGGATAAAGCAATGCAATCTGAGGGATAGCGTTTGCTTTCTGACAATATGGTTGTCGTGCCCTGCAAAACTCTCCTATTTCGGAAAGCATTGTGGCAAGCCAGGGTTTTAAAGACAGATCCCTGTTTTGCTGAAAATAGAACTGAACTCCTCCTCCCATTGCCATTATCTGTGCTGCCTCCTGTTCCAGCTGGACAGAAGATTTAACACTCATTGGCATTTTACCGCCATTCCATGAAAACCCCCAGGCCATAAGGTCCCATGGCTTTCCCTGTGGAGCAAGGCAACGAGCTTCGAAAGCTGAGCGGTAAACACCATTCTGAGGTGTTACATCCCCAGATAAATAATCGACATCAATTGTAACTTTTTCCGGCATCATCGATGAGTATGACCAATTGCTGGTTATCTGAAATGCAGGATTGTATTTGTGAATGGCATTTACATACTTATTCAGATGCTCTCTGAATAATTTGCGCGTATACTCCATGAATTCAGGGTAATACTTATCTGAAGGTTTCCTGGGAATCTCAGTAATTCCAGTTTCTTTTGTAAAGCGGGCAAGGGAAGCATCGCCATAATCCGGCTCAACAGCCCAGCATTCGCCATCGATCCAGGCGCCGTCAACTTTGTAATCGCTTAGCTCCTTAAGCTGCGGTATCATATATGTGTCAAGGTAAGGGCTGAAGAAAGAAGTCTTTTGTTTGCTTATTTCACCATTGGCATTAACAATTGCCCAGTCGGGATGTTCCTTAACAACCTTCCCGTCCCATACACCTGAGAAGTGCATATATAATCCGACATTATTTTTTTCGGTTATTTCACGCCAGAGTTTCAGTGGATCTTTTTCAAATCCTTTTACATGAAAGCCAACCTTGGTAGGATAACTTGAAATGCCGGGGTGACCCTTGCAGTCAATCTGAATAAAATCCGGACGAACTTTTAACAGGAATGTGTCGATCATTGCAGCAGTTAGCGTTTTACCGGCATCCATAATATCTTCACTTGCGTGTAAATCAAAATGTACTCCGAAAAAGCTGTCTGCTCTTTTAAGTTTACCTGTTTGTTTTACTGACTGCCCCTGAGATAAAAGGCTTGTAAATCCAATGATAATCAGGATAGTAAGTGTAAGTTTTTTCATCATGATAGAATTCAGGTAATAGATTCAATCTGGTCTTTCACATTATCAGGTTCAAATACTTTCCTCCAGTCTTCTTTAATAAACTCTTTCAGTCCTCTCTGTAATGCTTTATTAGCTGCATCGGAGAAGACTGCTCCCGGCAACTCATTAAAAAGTACTGCCATCTGTATTCTTAAATGTCCAAGAAGAAAATCTCTGGCTGCATCTGCAGGCACACCTCTCTTTATTACTTCATCAAGTCCTTCCCTGATTACATAAATACATGTTGAAGCAAGTGTTTCAACAAGAGCCGGTTCCAGTAATCCCATCTGCTCAACAGTAATCCTGTGTGCCCTTGAAACAGGACCATAAAATACCCTGGCCAGATCCTCTCCCTTTTTGTAATCATTATCAGTTCCTTTCATCAGGGAACAAACAATTGCCTGCTTTGCAGCAACTCCGCCGAAATGATCTTTCATCTTTTCCTCAACCGGCTCCCAGTTGAAAATTGAAGGATGCGTCGGATGGGTAATGAAATAGGCAATATCAGACCGGTCTAAAAGTTTCCCGGCCAGAGCAGCAGCCGGATCTAAAGTAACTGCAAGGGCTCCCTTCCGCATCCTTGGAATAAACTCTGACGTAACTTTTCCAAGTGCAACATCAGGCACAGCAAATATTACCGCATCTGCAAAGGGGATAACTTTTAAAGGATCAGAAACTGTAATCCCTTTTTCTTTCAGTTTTTCAATTCCCTGTGGACTTAACTCAAGGTATGACATGTCATATTCTGAATTTATCAGATTATGGGTCAGACGCATACCCATCTTACCGCCTGCACCGATCAGAGTTACTTTATTCATAAGAATCTATTTTTAGAGTGATATTGTAAATAAAATGAATACTTTTTTTCAGGCCGGATCCTGAAAGTGAATTACCTGGTTTCTTCTTGCTGATTCATAGCTGGCAAATACCATAGTAACAGTTTTGAAATTGTCATTTCCTGTCGTTTCAGCTTTGCCTTTTCCAAGCATATCATTTAGTATGTCCCTGTTGCATGATACGATGCTTGGAGGCTCATTGGTCAGCCTCTCTGTCTGCCACCAGTACTTGTCAAGCGGAACACTCTCATTAACAGTTCCTTCTTTGTTGGTTATTTTTAATATCAGGTCGGGATCAAGCCTTATGCTTCCATTCGATCCCTCAACCAGCATTAGTGTTTGAGGGAAAACCTCTCTCTCAAGCAGGGAACTGAATGAAATTTCCTGGATACATGTTACACCCGACTTCATTTTTATAATAGTTGTTGCAACATCTTCTCCTTTTATTGAAGGATTTACCTGCTGGGTTGAGCAGTAAAGACTCAGAGGCTCTCCAAACAGAAATCTGAGTACATCAAACTGATGCGATCCCTGATCAGTAAGTGCAAATTGTTCTAGCTGGGCAAGAAACGGTTGAGTTTCAAACAGTGGGAAAGCAGTATTGAAGCCTGAAATGCAACGGAATGGTTTCCCTATGATTCCGTTATCTATCAGCTGTTTTATCCTTCTGAATTGTGGCTGCCATCTGTAATTTTCATGAACATAATATTTTACATTATTTTCTTTACATATGTTTACCATCTTTGTTGCCAATTCAAGCGATGGGGCCATAGGTTTCTGACATATAACATTTTTTTTGTATTTAGCCGCCAGCTCAACAAAAACAGGATGGGTTTCAACATCAGTTATAATATCAACAAAGTCTATCTCAGGATGATCCCTGAGAAGTTTCTCTGCATCATCATAACAGTACTTAATACCGAACATTTCTCCCATTTTCTGAGCTTTTAGTAATGTCCTGTTGTATAAGGCAACGATTTCAACATCTGATAGTTCACTCCAACCGCCAATCTGAAATTGTGACCAGAAGCCACATCCAAATACAGCACCTTTTAGCTTTTTCATACAGGTTTATTTTGTTTTAATAATCTTAAGAACAATATCATCGCGATAAACAGGGCTTGAGAACATTACTTCTCCGCCTTTATGTTTAAAGGTTTGAGAATCCAGCACTTTCCCATCAGCAGGATTCATCCATTCGTACATGTAGACTTCTGCAGGCAGGTCAAGTTTAAGATTGCAATGGGTGCCTCTTGTTATATATATAGCATACTGTCTGCCAGCTTCTGAAAGAACTCTCGTATAAGCCTCCCCTGATCCTTTTACAATTGAATTGTCAGGATGCATCCTGATAAAATCGAAAGAATTAAGATAATCGGAAAGGATTTTAAGTTCTTTTCGTAATTCGGTGCTTCCTCCTCCCGGAGCCTTGTTTTTAGCTATACCGTTCTCTTCTCCGGTTGCAAAGGAATAATCGAGGTTATTGAAGAGCCCGCCACCTGCAACCATAAATTTCCATGCCTGTTTCCTGTATGTCGCATCATCCGTCCCTGCAAAACCAGACTCATCAAAACCTATAACTTTTTGATGATTGTAATTCAATTCAACAGTCAGGGGATAAGCGTAATGAAAATTTAGAACGGATACAACCGGATCTATTTCTTTTGCCGGATAGTAGAAGTTGCTGTAATTCTGCGCAATAAGATGTTTGTACTTAAGGTTCTTCTCTTCATCAGTAATGTATGATGCTATCTTCTTTTGCCATTCTAGCGATTCCTTATCTGCAGTCTCAATATTTTTTTGCCACTCGTGGCCGTCAAGTTTAAAATCGGCGTTGTTAATGAATTCGTTGTTGGGTTCATAAAAAACAGTATGATCAGACCATGGCTCATTTTGTATCTCATAAAAAATATTGTCAAACGTAATCAGTTCTTTTACTATTTTTCTCACCACCTGTTCCTGGTATTTCAGAGCAGATCCATTATTCAGAGTCTGAACATTCTGTTTCGTAATCTTATCCTTTATATTAATATTATTCAGAGGATTCCAGACCTGTATATCCCAATAGTCATAAATTGAGGAAAAGAGAGTGATCTCAACAATTATTCCCCTCGATGAAGCCTCTGAAATAAAAGACTTTAACCTGGAAAAATAGTTTTCATCCCACTCATTTAGATCGAATCTGTTTCCACCTGCCACAGCTCCCGGTTCATTGCTTCTTTTCCATGGTAGCAGTGCTTTGCCAGGAGCCGGGGCAAGAGTGTTCTTCTCAATTCCAAAACTCCCGGATTTTTCAAAATAGGTACCGGCAAAGAGCCTGGTATATATCATTCCCTCTCCCTGCAAGGCTGAGAGATACTTTATATAGTCAAAGCCAGGATTGAGTACTGCCCCGTAGTGTTCACCGGATGAGACTATTGCAAGAGGTTTATTCTTGAAGAGGAAATAATGAGGATTGTCAGGGTGGAGGCTTATTGGCTGGGAAATGACAGGTAAGAATATATTTATACTGACGATCAGATTAAGAAGTCGCTTCATATGAGATTATTTAAAGATAGTTTTCAAATACCGGATGCTCTCATCAGCCCAAACTGATTCTTTAAGAATGGTATGGGATACATCCTGTTCAGGAGGAGTCCATAGTTCAAGGATTGCGCTATCACATTGTTTCAGGATGGTAAGCTTATCTATCAGTTCTTTAATATTCAGCATACCTTTACCCGCCGGAGATCCTTCAATTATAATCCCCATTTTATGAGATACTCTGCGAATTGTAAAGTCTTTAATATGGAGGTTTATTGTATAAGGCAGGAGAATCCGCGAGACTTCGTCAAATCCTTCACCGGCACCCATCGAGTTTACCGAATCAAGACATATCCCGACATATTTACTTCCTGCTGACTGGATTATCTTTTCAAATTCACAGGCTTTTAATCGATCGTGGTTTTCTATCGCCAGTTTAATATTTGCTGCTTCAAATTCAGGAAGCATATCCTTGATAATAGATGATATTTTTTCTATTCCAGGTTCAAATCCCGATCCGTCAATGACCATCCTCAGAATAGGGGATTTAAGAATTTTTGCTGCTTTCAGGCATTTTAAAGTATGTTCGGGGGAGAGACCTCTGCCTCCCATTTCAATCGATACATTTTTATCAGAAGCATATCTTAGCAGCAACCGTAATTCGTTGTCTGAAAAGTTTTCCAGGGGATGATTATCAGCTATCTGAACAAGTGACAACCCGGCTGAAAATGCTTTATCAACCAGGTCATAGGCAGAAAGTGGTTTTTCCGGCAACCTTCCTGGCACACCAACAGCCCATGTATACGTGTACGAACTTAATCCTAGTCTCATTTTTTAATAAGGGTTTGGAACTATCTGGTTTTCATTTTTATTCCCGCTATGCGGGATTTCGTCACTTCGATCCTCAACTTGTGACTTTTGTCTTTTGTCTTGATTTTATGCAAATCTCGAATAAACTATTAGTATCAAACCAATCAGGTAGAAACCGAACATCAGACTGAGAAGTAGGTTAGTCCCCTTCGGGGCATCTTTGAACTCTTTCCATACAAATATTCCCCATAAAGCAGCAACAACAGGTGCTGAATTGCTTAATCCATAAGATATAGCCGGACTGGCAGCACCTACTGACATGAAACTTACCGAATTGCCAATACACCAGATTGCACCACCCAGCATACCAAGAAGGTGGGTGCGGGCAGATGCTTTAAACCATTCAGCCATTTTTACAGGTTCACCCTGAACAGGCTTAGCCATGAATATTGGATTGGCTATGGCAGTGCAGATTAATGCCCC
>Ga0208980_10000585_pt1 | contig 20898 bp, 15 predicted proteins | sample WetSurMetagenome_3_FD_187993 | JGI IMG/M metagenome (GOLD analysis project Ga0208980, IMG submission 187993) | Wetland microbial communities from Twitchell Island in the Sacramento Delta, sample from surface sediment Aug2011 Site A1 Bulk (version 2) | ecosystem: Environmental > Aquatic > Marine... | reverse complement strand
GCATTTCCATTATTATTCGCTGCCCATGGAATCTTTGTGTATCACCTTAACGCTTTAGCCTCCGTTCAACGAAGTTTGATGTTAACCAGGTTGACTCTGCCCACAACGTCCCTTTTTATCCTTTCGGTCCTGATTATCAGCGAAGGATTGGATTTGCTATGGCGTGTTCCACCTGAAAAATCATGGCTAACATTGATTGGCGTCGTTGGACATGCATTTGTCACCAGTGCTTTGCTGGCAGCAAGTTTTGTTTACTACCGCGATGCTGACCAATGGACTCAAGGAACAATTAGAATGCTCAATTCCAAACGAGATACCCTGTCTACAGGTAACTAAGCCCTGGAGGTTGTTGTGGCTGACGATAAAACCCCTATTACTTACGATGCAAAAGATATCCAGGTGCTGGAAGGTCTTGAAGCCGTACGCAGGCGTCCTGGCATGTATGTCGGAGGAACCGACATAAGGGCATTGCATCACCTGGTGTATGAAGTGGTTGATAATTCCATTGATGAAGCCCTCGCAGGGGTATGCGACCGCATCGAAGTGACCATCAATACTGATAGCAGCGTAACAGTTACTGATAATGGTCGAGGAATACCGGTTGATCTTCACCCGCAAATGAAAAAATCTGCTCTTGAAGTAGTTATGACAGTACTTCATGCCGGCGGAAAATTTGGAGGTGGTAGTTATAAAGTGTCTGGAGGGCTGCATGGTGTAGGTGTATCGGCTGTAAATGCCTTATCAGAATGGTGTGAAGTTGAAGTAAAACGAGATGGAAAGAAACACTTTCAAAGGTATGAGCGTGGATATCCAAAAGGACCTGTAACCGTCATCGGAAAGACCAGCCCTAAGGAAACTGGATCAAAAACAACTTTTAAATTCGATCCCGAGATTTTTAAGGGAGATCTCGACTACCGTTTCGATACACTGTCACAACGATTTCGTGAGATGGCATTTGTCACTCGCGGTGTAACGATTTATTTTCGTGATGATCGGATAAACCGTGAGATGACCTTCTATTTTGAAGGAGGTATTACATCTTTCGTGCGATATCTGGATCGAAACAGGGACGTTCTCCATCCAGTGGTTCATGTAGAAAAAGAGATTGAAGGTATTACTATCGACGCTGCCATTCAATATACTGATGCATATTCGGAATCAGTATATTCATTCGCGAATACGATCAATACGATTGATGGTGGCACACACCTTACCGGATTACGTGGTGCGATCACTCGAACGATAAATGATTATGCCCGCCGGAGTGGATTGCTCAAAGACGCTGATTCAAACTTTTCAGGTGATGATACGCGTGAAGGGTTGACTGCAATTATCAGCATAAAACATCCTGATCCACAGTTTGAAAGCCAGACCAAGGTAAAACTAATGAATCCCGAGGTTCAGACATTAACCCAACAAGTGGTCGGCGACAGATTTAGCACTTTTCTAGAGGAAAATCCTTCTGCAGGGAAAGCAATTGTCCAAAAATGCCTAACCTCTGCACGAGCCAGGGATGCAGCTAAAAAAGCTCGTGATCTGGTGATAAGAAAATCGGCATTAGAGAGTTTAACCTTACCTGGCAAGCTGGCCGATTGTTCGGAGCGCGACCCTGAAAAGACTGAGCTCTATCTGGTGGAGGGTGAGTCAGCAGGTGGATCTGCCAAACAAGGTAGAGACCGGCATTTTCAGGCAATACTACCATTACGAGGCAAAATCCTTAATACAGAGCGCGCCCGTCTGGATAAAATCCTGGCAAACAATGAAGTGAAAGCGTTAATATCAGCATTGGGAACAGGCATTGGGGATAATTTTGATGTATCTGGACTCCGTTATGGGCGTGTGATCATCATGACCGATGCGGATGTGGATGGAAGCCATATTCGAACCTTATTACTTACTTTCTTTTTCCGTTATATGTCTTCCTTAATTGATGAGGGACACCTGTATATAGCTCAACCGCCGTTATTTAGAATTGCCTATAAAAATCAGGTGAAGTTTGCTTATAGCGATTTACAAAAAGAACAGGTTGTTAAAGAGATGGGAGTGCCTTCTGATCGTATATCGCTCCAACGTTATAAGGGATTGGGAGAAATGAATCCTGAACAACTCTGGGAAACGACGATGGATCCCAGTGTTCGTACCCTATTATTGGTAACCATTGATGATGCTGCGGAAGCTGATCGTACATTTGATATGTTAATGGGATCTGCAGTGCCACCACGGCGGAGATTTATCCAAACCCATGCTCGGGATGTTAAGAATCTAGATATTTAGCATGGTTGAGTTTTCCTTCATACTCCTTGTAATTCCATCATAAATTAGTAATAGGCGAATCTTTCATTTAGAACCAATGCATCAGGTGATGGGGTCCAGTAGAACATCAACCACCATCTCATTTTATCAATTTCATTAGATAGTGTTTTAATCAAAGAAAAGCGAATATTGGGTTCGACAAGGTTGATATATTGGCATATACCTTGCGCTCAGGTATCGATAAACACAAAGTCTGAGTATATATTTTGTTGGGTTCTATCTCAGAATGCCACCATTCACGTATAATTGGAGCAATGACATTAGAACGTGGCTCTCTTCTGAATAATCGATACCGCATCATAGAAATACTAGGTCAAGGGGGTATGGCCGCTGTATATCGGGCGATAGACGAGAATCTAAGTGTAGAGGTCGCAGTAAAGGAGAACCTCTTCACTACTGACGAATATGCCCGACAATTCAGATTAGAAGCAACGATATTAGCAGGGTTACGTCAACCCAATCTCCCGCGTGTATCTGACCATTTTGTTATCGAGCCACAAGGTCAGTATCTGGTTATGGATTTCATTGAGGGTGAAGATCTTCGCCAGAGACTTGATCGACTTGGACCACTTCCTGAACAAGAGGTGATCATTATTGGGGTAGCGATTTGTGATGCGATGGCTTATATGCATACCCGCAAGCCGATGATCCTTCACAGGGACATTAAACCGGGCAATGTACGCATCACGCCAACTGGTCACATTTTCCTGGTAGATTTTGGCCTGGCAAAACTTGTTGAAGGACGGGAAACCACTAACACAGGCGCGAGGGCAATGACACCGGGTTATTCGCCACCCGAGCAATATGGCTCAGCCCGAACTGACCCACGGTCCGATATATTTTCGCTTGGGGCAACATTGTATACAGCATTGACAGATGTGCTCCCAGAGGATGGGCTCGATCGCGCAATGGGACGAATGGATCTGACGCCTATTAATAAGCACAATCCGAAAGTATCCGATCATGTCAATTCAATCATCGAAAAATGTCTGGCTGTTGTTCCGGAAGAGCGATACCAGTCAGCTGAAGAATTACGATTTGCCTTGATGGAAGCCAGGAGTATTTCAAGGCGGAAATTACCTTTGGAATTGGTATTACAACCACCCCCCATAACCATTCATGATCGATTACCAACAGAAGCTGGTGTAAATGCTCCCAAATCTATGCCCAAAATTGATGGGGAAGTTGACAGCGTAAATAAGAAATCCACTCGACCTCTATCACCAGAACAGGATTATATTGAGCTATCTGATCATAGACCAAAATCCCGGAAAAGAATGTCAACATTGTTTTTTTGGGTATTACTATCGGTCTTAATTCTTAGTGGGTTAGGAATTCTTAGCACCAAATCAAATTTAATTCAACAAGCAATTGGTTTTGTATCTCCAGTTTATGTTCCAACCAATTCACCGACTCTTCGAACCTCAACGAATACGAAGATACCGATTTTTGTAAATTTATCGGGTACACCTACACTCGGTAATACTCAAAGCCCAACGGTAACAAAAACTCCTCAACCAACGATTACCAGTACTCCGGAAACGGTTTCAAGTATAACGCCAACACTATTTCCCACTCCAATGGGGGGTGCAAGTCAAATCGCCTTTGCATCCACCCGATCTGGTGCTGCGCAGATATGGCTTATGAACATAGATGGGAGTGGGCTTGAAATGATCACCAATATTGACCAAGGTGCTTGTCAACCAAAGTGGTCACCAAACGGTTTGCAAATTGTTTTTATCTCACCTTGTAAAAGGAATATGACTTCATATCTTGGTGCCAATCTATTCATCATGAATGCTGATGGAAGTGGTATTACTCCGTTTCCAAGTGAGCCGGGGGGTGATTATGATCCAAGCTGGTCCCCAGATGGAAAACAAATCGCCTTTACATCATTACGCAACGGTGGTGTTCCGGGGATATTTATCTTAACTCTTGACGGAAACACTGTTCAATCGCTGGTCAAGGACGAAACCAGAGCCATATCTCAACCTGCCTGGTCACCCAATGGAAAAGAGATTGCTTATGTGAACAGCGATAATCGGATTTGGGTAATGGATACGCTTGGAGAAAATCGGCACATTCTCACCATTGGTGAAGGTGATTACTTGACCAGTGGGCCGGCCTGGTCTCCGGATGGGTCGGTAGTAATCTACACGCGGACGTTTATGACAGACCCTGCTGGTTCTACACGCCTAATGGCTGTTGCATATACGGAAACTGGTGATGTACCCGTTGAAGTACCGAATTCTCTACTCGTATCGGATGCAACATACTCATTTGATGGATATTGGTTATTATTTACCAGCTGGTTTTCGGGGAGTCACGATATTAATGCCATGCGTGTAAATGGGGTTGATAAATATGCTATTGAAGATGATCCAGCTTATGATTTTGATCCAGCCTGGAGGCCCTATCAACCTAACCCGTATTAAGTTCCGTGAGATAACGTTCGCGGTTTGCACTTCGGGCGACTTTACCACTGCTTGTTTTTAGAAGCCACCCTCTTTTTACCAATCGAACGTAACGCAAGGCGATATCCGAGCCACGCGTTACCCGTGTCCGAATTTCGTCAGAGATTTGGACATATTCAGGTGACGACTCTATCTCAAGATCATCGATTTCGTCGTCTACGTCTACTTCTGCAATAATGACCACATCTTCCGTACCTGTGGAATCATTTGGAACTCCAAATGCAACAACACGTCCAGGGTGGACTCCATGAACATCACTCGCAAGGTTTTCGAGGTCTTGGGGATAGATATTTTTTCCGCCAACGATGATCAAATCTTTTTTGCGTCCGGTAACATAAATTTCATGATCTGCAACATAGCCTAAATCACCTGTTAAGTACCAACCATCGTGGAATACAAGTTTGTTCAGATCAGGGCGGTTGTAATAACCGGTCAGCATGCAATCACTTGAAATAGCAATTTCACCCAAATGGCGGTCTGGAACTTCAATGTGGCGTTGATTTAGGACACGAACTGAAGTATTGTCGATTGGGCTACCTGCTGAGAGCATATTGATAAAATTGTCACTTTTTTTTGCGGGGTGTGCAATATGATCTACTAAGAAACTATGCTGATTGATGCGGTCGACCGTAACTGGTTTGAATATTCCTCCCTGCGACACTGCAAAAACATTTTCTGCCATTGCATAGCATGTGGTTAATGCAGTAGACTGAAGACCATATACAGTAAATCGGTCAAAAAACATTTGGTGACTTTTCCAATACATTGGCTCAGAGCAGTTATTTACTGCCCGCCATGATGATAAATCTACCCCATCCAAATCGCGTTCGCGGATCTTTTGGGTGCAAAAATTATAAGCAAAATTGGGCAACCAGGAGAGTGTGCCTCGGTATTTAGTAACTGCATGGAAGAGCTTTTGTGGAGCACGCACCCAATCGAAAGGAGAGAGCAAAACCAGAGGTACTCTAGATAGGATGGGCATGATAAATCCAGCGATCAGTCCCATATCGTGATAAAGCGGGAGCCAACTCACCACGACATCTGAAGGGTTGAGATTAAGGGCACGAGAATAACTGTTTATTTGATTAAAGACAGCCGCGTGTGATAACGCAACACCTTTTTGTAAGCCAGTTGTGCCTGAAGAGTGTTGGAGCAGGACAATATCCTGTGGAGAACGCTTCAAACCGTTCTCAAAATAAGAACTTGTTATTTCGGACTGTGGTTTTGTCTGATTGGAGATTAGAACTGCCCTGACGGAACTATCGGGCTTGATGGCTCGCCTGGCTTCCTGGATGAATTCAGGGTAGGTGATCACTGCTGAGGGAGCAGTGATCTCAAAAAGGGAGATCAATGATTGTCGATATTGCTCGGGAGATAGTTTTTCGGTGAGAAATGGCATGATAGCTGGAATCGAGCCATTTAAAATTGCTCCGAAAAACGCATAAACTAAATCCTCGCCATGTTGAAGTATGAGGATAACAACATCACCCATTTTAATGCCGGAATTTTTCAATGCATTAGCGTAACCAGCTGCACCATGAATTAATTCAGAATAAGTGATTGATTTGTCAGGTTCTTGATTTAATAATAGGTGAAGAGCTATCGCCTCAGGTTCTGATTGGTAAAGTTCTAACAATCTGTGAGCAAATGTGTTCATAAACAAACTTACAACCGAGACTGAATAAGATCTGCTAATTGTGAAAGGGAATCAAAGGTTTCTCGATTTAGCTCTGTGTTGTCGATATAGACTTTATATGTTTTTTCAATAAATAATGACAAATCGACAAGGCTGAAAGAATCCACCAAACCATTGGAGATGAGGGGTTCGTCTGGCAAAATGACCCGCTTAGGTTGCTTGAGGATTTGGGAAGCGATGAAGGTAGATAAGGTTTCGATGATCTCTGTGTTCATATTATTCCTCATTTAGAATGAATTATTATGGCTGTTCGCTCAAGCCTCGTCTGACTGCGTCTAAAACCTGAAGCGCAGTGAGATTGCGTATAGCCCATCCAGACTTTCGTGCAATACGGTCATTAAAGAAATAATAACCTTCACGGCGGGTCAGGTGAAACATATCCACTTTTCCTGATTCATCCAGTGCGATTAAACCGTGATTAGGGAGCGGTTGGACAGCAAGCCAAAAATTCCACAATGGAATGTCGTACTCTATTGATAGACGGGCAATGGTCTGGTTGATCAGGTGGTTCCCTTCAAGATTATCGGCTTTGGTTGCCAGAATAGGCACGATTCCATTCTGAATTGAATATTCGATAATCTGACGCATATAGCTTTCATAATTTTCCGGGTGATCTGACCACCACTCCTCCAGGCTGATGATGACAATGCTGGGATTTTGCAAACGAAACTCGCAGGCGACTGGATTTTCATTTGGTTGGCATAGTTTAGGATCAGCCCTTAACGGTGATAGCACAGCAGCAGCATTGAATCCCCCTTTTGCGGACATGCTTTCACGCGAAAATGAACCGGAATACCAATCAATTGTTTCCTGTAAGTTGTCAAAGTAACCCAGGTTATATGATCCTGGCATATCAAAATATTTTAGGAAATAGGTGGTAATACTTTGACAATCCCCAATTTTTGAAAATGCATGTGGATCGCGACCTAGCTCAATCCCTCGTTTATAAATCTCCATGGCATTCTGACTGACCGTTGGGATGATTGGTAATGACTTCCAATAATCAGGGGGTATTGGGGTTGGGGTTATCAATGGATCAACTATTGATATTGAAGTGGTTTCCTCAAGAGAGTTTGAAGTACTTGAAGATAGATCAGATTGAACGGGTGTAGTAGTGTATACTGGATTTTGGGTAACGGATTTCGTTTCGCTAATCGTGGAAACTGATAAATTGATTCCAATGGTTTGGATGGGATTCCGCGTAACTTGCGTGGGATTTTCGATTGACGTTGAACATGAACTCAAAAATAGTATCATTCCCAGAAAAATAACCTGATACCGTATGGATCTGAAATTCTTCGATTTCTTCTGCATATCGAATTAGGGCTTATGGAGGGATTGGAGGGCATCTTCGATCTGAGATGCTAATTTCTGCGTACCCAGTGGAGACATATGGATGGCACTATTGGTAAACTCATTGGGTGAGACCAAATCCCATTCGTCCAAGCACTGAAAACCATTTATCTGACAAAATTCTTCAAACAATTGGCGGTATTGATCATAAGCCCAACGCGGGTAGAAGAAATTATAACGGATATCTGAGTTTTCTCCGTGACTGAGATAAATTGGCTCATTTACAAAAATTAATGGAACACCATCGGCCATGGTATTACCAGCAGACAATAAATCTATCGATAGATCCGATGAAACCAAATTTGGTGGCAATAAACCATGGAAAGATTCATCATTAGTGAGGTTTTCTTGTGGTGGATCGAACGAGTCGGGATAATACTGGTCGATACCCGTTGCAGCCCACATGACACCATATAATTGTAACCGAATGATATCGGCTAAAGCTCTTCGTTGCCCAACTAAAGTTGATCCTAAAAAGTTTGGAATCACAAATTTCTTATGTTGTTGATTTAGATTTAAAGAATATTGCTTGATTAATTCAAGAACATCTTTCGGATTATTTTGCACAATCGGCGAATCGAGCTGTTTGCTTACCGGAAACGACTCAAGTGTGAGTAACCAGATTATTGCATCAGGCTGGTAACGCATTGCATAGCTTAAGATTAATAAATCTTTGGCTAGAGACATTGTGGGATATCCTAGATTATAGGCATGAACAATCCGCCCATCACTCACTTTTAGCTTGGCGGCGTTTATATACTCTGTGAGGGTATTTTCTGGTTTTAGGAGATAGCCCCATACTGACGAATCACCAATGAGAAATACTCGGAATTCATCATCAGGCTTATCTGAGGCGGCAAGCTCATGTGATGCAAACATGGCATCAAGATTAAATAAGCTGAAGTTATATGCTTGATCGGGTTTTTCTCCATAGGGAAGACGTAAACGCCCAGGGAGAATCAGGTTATAAGCAGATATTTTTCCTAAAGCGGATAGCGGCATAAGAAGGGAAAAAAGCAGGTCGATTATAAGAAAAAGCAACAAACCTTTTAAGATCACCCTTTTCCATGAAAAACTATTTACAGTTCTATCTGTACTCATATACGAGCTTTATCCCATTCCGAATAACTTTAAAATCGTATTCCAGGATTGGGAAGGAGTTGGTAGCGCAAACCAAACCCATCCCAGACAAACATAGTTAAAAGTTAGAAATATACTACCGATACCAGCAAGATGCTGCAGGCGAGTTTGTGTTTCCGATCCAGATTGTTTCGGACGGACCAGATCAGCCCACCTGTTATGAATGAATAAACCAAAGCCATGCCAGGCACCCCAAATTGCAAAATTCCAGGTAATACCATGCCATAAACCTATCAAGATAAAGGTGCTCATTTGCCCAATAAATATTATGAAAGGAAGGGAGAGTTGAGGATATTGGGACCGTAACGAACGGGTGAGTGGATTAAAGAAATATGCTCTGAACCAAGCTGCCAGAGTCATATGCCAGCTATTCCAAAAAAGTGTCAGGTTTCGTTTACGATATGGTTTATCAAAATTCTCAGGTAACTGTATACCAACTAGGTATCCAGTGCCAATGGCGATATGAGTATAACCTGAAAAATCGAAGAATATGCGAAATGCAAATGCATATAAAATGATCCATAACCACACTATTGAGGTTACCTGCCCCGCATTATTGCTGTTAAGTGCAAAGAGGGTCAATCCATCAGCCAGGACAAATTTATAAAATATCCCGATCAAAATCCTTTTACCCCCAAGGATGGCAGATGAAAAAGATAATTTATAAGGTTGTTGTAGATTTTGAACGAACCTCTGAACGCGGTCAATAGGTCCAGCTGTAAAAGCTGGGTAAAAGATAGCGTAGATTACATATTCCTGTAATGTCAGGACCGGTAATCTACCCGTAATTCTATCTCGTAAGGTGTGTAATAGACGGAACGCAAGGAAAGAGAAACCTAGCCAGCGGATATCCGATGCGGAGGCAAGCTTGACTGATTGACTATTAATCGATCGCAGAATGGAACTAACAAGTTCAGTGAGTGGTTCAAACTTCAACACGATGAAAAGACCCAAAACGAGGAGACAAAACCCATTAATCCAGGCAACATTTCCAGCACTGAATCGAGCAGCGAATAATATGAAAATTGTTACCAGGCCAATAACAAGTAGTATTTGAGGTAATGGAGGTGGGCGAGAGGGTGTCAGACAACAGAAGGCACCAAAATAACGAGACGCACCTAACAGAAGAATTACAGCTGCAATGACCACACCTGTTTTTAAATTTGATATTAATCCAGGATTATCCTTGGGTTGGGTTAAAGTCCAGGTTATGATAACGAGTGAAACGGAGATTGTTGGCAGCCAAAAATCCAGATGGCGGATGGGAGTGATTGGCTGCAACCAATAAATTACAAGAATACTAATCACCAATAATGCCCATCTTCGCCACTGACTATTCGCAAGACAGGCGACACACAGGGAGATGAGAATAATTATTATTAGTGTGAAAATTGACACAGCTTTACCAGATCAAACCGATCATCATTATTCAGGAATTGATCTTAAAAACCCTGATATATCCAAAGGGGAGCCTGGTCGGCAGTAAAAATAATTATCAATATCAGAATCAAGCAAAATAGTATTGCAAATAGATTCTCGCGTGTAACAAACCTTCGTAGCATTCGATTCTCCTTGCTTTATTTATAACCACACATCCGCCATTCACCATCCTCCTGCTGAGCAATGTATGTTCGGTTCGATAAATCAATTTGCTGAGCTTCGCCGTTGTAGTCCAAAGCCAGGTTTCCCGTGCACGTGACGAGCGTTATATCACCATCTTGGGCAGACTCTGCACACGCCAGGTTTTCCACCGTAGATCCGACAGCAGTTAAGGAATCTACTTCCAATAAGGCATTTTGCTCCCAATCTGCACAAGATAGATTACTAATTTGCACAGAGTCTTTGTTACTCAAGGCAAGAATGTACGCTTCAATCGCATTTTTCGCGCCATTTTTTTCAGATTTACAGGAAGCAAGAAATCCTATGCATAAGATCCCAAATAAAAAGAATTTGTACGATCGATAGTTTGACATTAATATATCCTCCAGAGGTTAATAGTATTCGTAATTTTACCGGAATTCATGATTAATGTTACTTGTAATTTTTCTCACTTTCATGGATAATGAAAAACAATGCCAAAATTGCTCATTTAAGTAAATATCAGGCGATTCTACCTGGATATTACTTCCCGAAAAGGAGATTTTATGACAGCGCAGATCATTGATGGAAAAGCAATATCAGAGAAGTTACTCAGTGAAATCGCAGTGGACGTCGAGGCAATGGTAAAACAAGGGTTACCTCGCCCGGGATTAGCTGCAGTTCTGGTGGGAGAAAATCCTGCCTCACAACAGTATGTAAAAATGAAACGAAAAACTTGTGAGAGAAATGGGCTTGAGTCCTTTGGATATGAGCTTCCAAAAACTGCTAGCCAATCTGAGGTTGAAGGTTTGGTGAAGGAATTAAACGCAGATCCAAAAGTGAATGGTATTTTGGTACAACTGCCATTACCCGATCATCTGGATGATGAGAAAATCCTCAACTCAATCAGTATTGAAAAAGATGTGGATGGCTTTCATCCAATCAATATTGGACGCCTGGCACAAAAAGGTCGTGAGCCATTATTTGTCCCATGCACACCTGATGGGTGTATTTATCTGATCGATCAGACGGGTTTCCAGCTGAAAGGTGCTAATGCGGTGGTACTGGGTAGGTCGAATATTGTTGGTATGCCCGTAGCTTTGTTGTTGGTGAAACGGGATGCGACCGTGACAATATGTCATTCTCGTTCAAAAGATCTGGCGAGCATCTGTCGAGGTGCGGATGTTCTGATCGCTGCGGTTGGAAGACCCGAAATGGTGAAAGCGGATTGGATCAAACCAGGTGCTGTGGTCATTGATGTAGGTACAAACCGCGTCGATGATCCAACTTCCGAAAAAGGGTATCGCCTGGCAGGTGATGTAGATTTTAATGCAGCCAAGGAAGTAGCAGGTTGGATATCACCATACCCCGGTGGGGTTGGTCCAATGACCATCACGATGCTATTGAGGAATACTGTCAGAGCAGCAAAAATACAATCAGGTGTTGTTTGAAATAATCTCACAATGACTGCGGAAGATATTGGTACACAGTCAACATATAACATTCGAGGATAGTTGTCAGACAATTGACTTTTAGCGATATTTTTGCTAAACTATATTTGTCTGACATTTCGTTAAATAAATATCAATATTAGAGAATATGAGTACACTTCTAATCAAAAACTCTACTATTCTGGTGACCATGGATGAACAGCGGAGGGAGATTACTGATGGCGGTCTGTTTATCCGTGATGGATTCATTGAACAAGTTGGCACCACGAACGAATTACCAGATCATGCGGATGAAATTTTAAACATGAATGGTTATATCGTTTTACCCGGATTGATCAATACACACCATCATTTTTATCAGACATTAACCAGGGTGGTTCCTGCTGCACAAAATTCAAACTTATTTAATTGGTTGAAAACTCTGTATCCAATCTGGGGTCGGATGACCGCGGATGATATTCACATATCAACCCAGACCGCCTTAGCAGAGCTCGTACTTTCAGGTTGCACTACTGCCTCGGATCACTTATATATCTTCCCTAATGGAGCACGTCTGGACGATGAAATAGAAGCAGCAAAAGAGTTTGGCGTGCGTATTCACGCTTCGCGTGGTTCAATGAGCCTGGGTGAAAGTAAAGGTGGACTTCCACCAGACCATGTTGTGGAAGATGAAGATTTTATCTTAAAAGATTCGCAACGATTAATTGAACAATACCATGATCCCAATCCAGGAGCGATGATCCAAATAGTTTTGGCACCCTGTTCTCCCTTTAGTGTGACGGCGAGCCTGATGAAGGCAAGTGCAGCATTGGCACGCGAATATCAGGTTCAACTGCATACTCATTTAGCTGAGACTCAAGATGAGGAAGCTTTTTGTATTGAGAAATCGGGTCTACGCCCGGTTGCATATATGGATAAGTTGAATTGGCTTGGCAATGATGTCTGGTTTGCCCATTCAGTTCACGTGAATGAGGATGAAATCCGGATTTATGCTAAAACTGGGAGTGGGATAGCGCACTGTCCGACATCAAACATGCGATTGGCATCTGGGATTGCCCCACTCATGGATATGCTAGGAATGGGTGTAAAAGTTGGTTTAGGTGTCGATGGATCCGCAAGTAATGATGGATCCAATTTATTAGAGGAAACGCGGCAGGCTATGCTACTTGCCCGTCTTCGAGCGGGATTAATGGGTGCATCAAAAACCGGCAATGAATCACCGGCTCTTTTGCCAGCTCGCAAAGCATTGGAGATAGCTACCGTTGGAGGGGCGTCAGTTTTGGGTAGATCCGACCTGGGTTCATTGGAAGCCGGTAAATGTGCGGATTTATTTGCGATTAATTTGGGAAAATTAGAATATGCTGGTGGATTACATGATCCTGTTTCTGCTATCGTTTTTTGTGCACCAGTAAGGGCTGATTACACTATTATCGCAGGAAAAGTTGTCGTTAAAGAGGGTAATCTGGTAAATTGGGATCTACCCAGGCTGGTGGAAAAGCATAATCGGGCAGCCCGGAGGTTGGTAAATGGAAGCGATTAATTCATCGGTTTCCAGAGCACTTGTAGATGTTGCCATGGGAAGAGCTAAAGCAGATTTAGTGATCCGTAATGGGCGATGGGTGTGTGTGCAATCTGGAGAGATAATCCCCAATTCCGATATCGCAATTAAAGATCAAAGGATTGCTTATGTTGGTGAAAATGCATCGCATACGATCGGTGAAAATACCATCACAATTGATGCTGAAGACAGATATTTAGTTCCGGGATTACTTGATGGTCATATGCACATTGAGTCGGGGATGCTGACAGTCACTGAATTCGCACGAGCGGTTATCCCATATGGCACAACAGGAATGTTTGTCGATCCACATGAAATTGCGAATGTATTTGGGATAAATGGCGTAAGACTAATGGTCGAGGAAGCAGCCCAACAACCGATCCATGTTTGGGTTCAAATGCCTTCCTGTGTTCCTTCTGCGCCTGGATTGGAAACCCCGGGTGCCGGCATCGGATCTGCAGATGTCGCTGAAGCGATGAGCTGGCCAGGGGTAATTGGCCTGGGTGAAGTGATGAATTTCCCCGGAGTCTTTTCTGGTGATGAAAAGATGCATGCAGAAATGGCAGAAGCTCGGAAAGCCGGTAAGGTAATCGGTGGGCATTATGCTTCGCCTGATTTAGGAATTCCATTTCATGGTTATCTGGCTGGTGGTCCGGAAGACGATCATGAAGGAACACGTCTGGAAGATGCAGTAGCCAGGGTGCGCCAGGGAATGAAAGCGATGTTGCGATTTGGATCAGCCTGGCACGATATCGCAGCACAGATCGATGCCGTTACCAAGCTTGGCATGGATTCAAGAAACTTTATTCTGTGTACAGATGATTCCCATAGTGAAACTTTGGTGTGTGAAGGGCATGTGAATCGAGCAGTAAAGGAAGCCATTACACATGGATTGGCACCTCTCACCGCAATCCAAATGGTGACGATCAATCCTGCAGAGCATTTTGGAGTATCTCGTGACGTAGGTATGATTGCTCCGGGGAGATATGGAGATGTGTTGATTACTCCTGATTTACCCGAGCTGAAAGCTGACCTGGTCATCGCTAAAGGTAAAGTAATTGTTAATGATGGTAAGGTAAACATTGATATCCCCCAATATGCATATCCCGATTGGGCGATGAATTCGATTCACCTGGGACACCCATTAGAAGCAACAGATTTTCAGCTGTCGGCTCCTGGTAAGGGAAATTTTAATGTAAACATCATAGGGATCATTGAAAATCAGGCGCCTACGAAGCATTTGACGCAAACAATTCAAGCATGGTCAGGTGAGATACCGATAGATATTAGCCGCGATATAATAAAAATTGCGCTAGTGGAACGCCATAAAGGAACTGGTGGAGTACAGGTCGGTCTGGTTAGTGGATTTGGATTTAATGTACCGTGTGCAATCGGAACGACGGTTGCCCATGATTGTCACCATATGATTGTGGTTGGAACGAGTGAAACTGATATGGCGTTGGCTGCTAATGAACTTGCACGGATGGGTGGAGGTCAGGTTGTCATCAAAGAGGGGAAGGCGATCGGGCGAGTTGAGTTACCGATTGCCGGTTTGATGTCAAATGAATGTGCAGACATCGTAGCTAAGAAAGCCGGCACAATCCTTGATGGTATCAAAGCTTGTGGTTGCACTCTAAATAATCCTAATATGCAGATAAGTTTATTAGCATTAGTCGTCATCCCAGAGTTAAGAATTTCTGATCTCGGATTGGTCGATGTAAATAAGTTTGAGTTTATTCCGGTCATCAACAAAGAAGGTAAATCGTAATGGGAAAGAATGGAATCTCAATTTCACAACGTTTGCACGAGGAACTTGGCAAGATCATTGCTGAAACACCTCCAGGAGAGCGACTTTTAACCGAGCCTGATCTAGCCAAGCAGTTGAAAGTTTCAAGAGCGACTTTGCGGGAAGCGATGCGTACTTTTGAAACCCAGGGAATGATTTACAGGCGACAAGGATCTGGTACTTATGTTATCCATCCTTCCCAGGTAATTGACACCGGGATGGAGGCATTAGAAAGTATAGAAACAATAGCCAAGCGGATCGGCTTAGCTGTATCCATGGGCGATTTAAATATTGAGCATCAAAAAGCTAATGCAGAAGTAGCAAAAGTTCTATCGCTACAGCCTGATGGACAGATACTATATATTTCCCGGGAAATTCATGCTGAAGGACGTCCAGTTGCATATCTAATAGATATATTACCGGAGGAAATTCTGCATTCAGAAGAGCTGGCCACTGGTTTCACTGGATCTGTGTTGGACTTGTTACTTAAACGCGGGGTGCCAGCACTGGGCTCTTCACGCTGCGAGATAAATGCAGTACAAGCATCAGTTGATGTTGCCAAAGCGTTACGCATCCAGCGAGGGGATGTATTATTAAGATTTATTTCTTATCTCTACGCAACAAGTGGGAGAGTTATAGATTACTCATTTAGTTACTTTTTACCTGGGTATTTTAATTTTCATGTACTACGAAGAGTGTAACGTCTTAATAATTATTTAGCAATATGCGTATAGACAATATATACAAGAATATATAAATGAATAGGAGAAAATAAAATGCGTAGTTTTATGGGACGGGATATCCTGTCGCTCAAAAATTTTGGTAGGGAAGAATTCTTTCGGGTATTCGATGTCGCCGATGAATTATTGCCATTTGCCAGAGATCGAAGAAATACCGATTTATTAAAAGATAAAACCCTGGTGACAGCTTTTTATCAACCAAGCACACGTACTCGTTTAGCTCATGAAGCGGCGATGCACCGTTTAGGTGGGCATGTATTGGGATTCTCAGATGTGAAAAATACCAGGGCAGGTGATTTTTATCAGGAATCGATCAAGGATACAGTGCGGATGTTAGAATTTTATGGGGATGTACTTGTGATGCGCCACTTTCAGCAAGGTGCTCCACATGAGGCGGCCAAATGGGCGAGCATCCCGGTCATCAATGCGGGAGATGGTTGGGGCGAACACCCCACTCAAGTACTTACTGACCTGTATACAATCCTGAATGAAAAAGGCACATTGGATGGATTGAATTTCCTGCTCATTGGAGATATGCGTATGCGGACGATGCATAGCATTTCTTATGCAATGTCTCAATTTGATATCAATGCTTTTTATGTATCTCCGCCTGAAATGAGCTTAACAGAGGAATTTAAAAAAGAGCTGGTCGATCTGAACTTGAATTTCAAAGAGATCGAGCATGTGGACCAGGCGATTGCCGAAGCTGATGTGGTATATATGGAACCTGTGGTACAGCCAGACTATACCAAAGCGCGGGATGAACGTGGCACTTCAGTCGGTCTGACTCCTGCAAATTATAAAGTAACCAAAGAGTTGATGAGAAAGGCACCACAAGATTCAATTATTCTGCATTCACTACCCCGCATGGATGAGCTATCTCCTGAGGTCGATGATACTCGCCATCAACGATACTGGATCGAAGCCTTTAATGGCGTGGTCGTCAGAATGGCATTGCTGGCACTCGTATTAGGTGCAATGGAATAACTACTTTTGGGTGCTTCGATAAACGTGAGTATCGACGCACCCATTTCTTAATAACAAAGTGAACTCTCAATCTGAAAAATTCCCGTATGTAGATATTATCATCCCTCTTTTCAACGAAGAGGAATCTCTATCTGCATTTCACCAACAACTCTGTGAGACAATCAATCAATTGCCAAATGATTTTAAAATATTGTATGTAAATGATGGCTCAACGGATAGTACTCAAAAATTGATCGAAGGGTTTATCCAAGGGGATGAACGCATCATCGGATTGGAATTAAGTCGCAATTTTGGACATCAAGCGGCATTAACTGCTGGGCTTGATCACTCAAGTGGAGAATTCGTCATCACAATGGATGGCGATGGACAACATCCTCCAGGGCTTATTCCTGAGATGATAAGGTTAGCTGAATCTGGTTATGATGTGGTCATTGCACAGAGATTAGACAAGGAAAATGCTTCGTATAAAAATATTACCTCACGATTGTTTTACCGCCTGATCAATACCATTGGGGACACGAACATACTCGCGGGGGCAGCAGATTTTCGATTATTGAGAAAACCCGTTGTCGATTCTCTTAAAACAATGCGCGAATATCATCGTTTATTGAGAGGAATGGTCGCCTGGATGGGCTACCATACGGTTATCCTACCGTATAACCAACCTGACCGCCTGGGTGGAAAAACGAAATACTCCCTTCGGAAAATGATCCTTCTCGCGGCGCATGCGATGTTCTCATTTTCACTCATACCGTTATATCTAGGAATTTCTGTGGGTGTAATATTTTTACTACTTGCATTAGCAGAGATCATATATGTTTTAAGTTTTTGGATCACTGGTACACAGGCTACACTAGCTCCGGGTTGGAGTTCATTAATGTTTGTCCTTTTGTTCGTTGGGGGTTGCTTAATGATCACATTAGGGTTTATCGGTATCTATGTTGGATATATTTTCCAGGAAGTAAAGGGAAGACCAATATATCTTGTTAGAAATGTAAGTCCTGTGAGTGAAGAATTAGATAGCGGGGAAATATTGAGTAAGAAAATACGCAGGAAATGAGAAATCCATCATCGGTGTTTAGTGAGGTGCATTTTCGTGAAAGAATGCAGAAAATTGGCGAGTGGTTTGAAAGACCATTTGCCGTTCCAATCGTTTTATTATTTATCGCATTTTTCAGCTATGGAATTCTAATCAACAGATTAGGTTATTACTGGGATGATTTTCCTCTGACATATATAAAAAATGTCTTTGGAACTGACGGTTTGGTACGCTATTTTTCTACCAATCGCCCATTTTGGGGAATACTATACCAACTCACTTACAGGATATTCAATCAACCCTGGCAATGGCAGTTGAATGCTCTTTTTTGGCGGTGGCTAAGTGCTGTGATTTTATGGTTATTATTACGGGAAATTTGGCCAAGACCCAAATACATCGCACCGCTGGTAAGCATACTTTTCCTGGTATACCCTGGCTTTAAGCAGCAACACATTTCTGTAATATATAGCAACCTGTTCATCATTCTGGATTGCTTCATCCTATCACTATATTTCAATATAAAAGCTGTCCGACTATCACGAGGATTAAAGCCAAACAAAAAAAGCCTATTCTGGCACACTATTGCTCTGTTACTCTCACTCTTCAACCTAATGGCTTTGGAATATTTCTTTGCTTTGGATTTGTTGCGTCCATTACTAGTTTGGTTTGTTCTTAAAGGAGAAAAATATAAACGAACAGAGCGAATAAAAATCACATTGGTGAATTGGTTCCCATACCTGGCATTATGGGGTTTGGTAACTGTCTGGAGAGTGTTTTTTTTCAGTTTTCAAACTCACAATTACCAGATGGGAATGTTCCAAGCATTAGAGGTGTCACCATTAAACGCTATAAGTAAATTGATAAAGGATTTTGGTACCAGCTTGTGGGTGGTTATTGTAAGTGCGTGGGGGCAAGTGTTTCAGCCACCAAATATATCTGAGCTAGGCTTACGAACGACGATTGTAACCGTCTTCATTATCTTCCTAATGATGGGATTAACTTTTTGGTATTTTATGAAATATCGAAAGAATCCATCAGAAATAGGCGGCCAATGGTCGTTAATTTTTGTCGGATTGATGGCTTGTATATTGGGAGGAATCCCAAATTGGTTAACAGGATTGCTTCCTTCCGTCAGTTTCCCTAACGACAGGTTCTCGCTTCCGTTTATCCTGGGTGTCAGCTTGATCATTGCTGGATTAATAAGTATTGTGCCAATTCGTTTATGGATGAAATTCACCATTGTGGGTATTCTTGTCGGGTTAGCAGTTGGTACGCAATTTCAAGTGGTTAATCAATTCAGAAGAGATTGGGAGACACAAAGGCGTTTCTTCTGGCAGCTCGCCTGGAGAATACCCGGTCTGGAAAATGGCACAACACTAATGGTTAACGATCTTCCCGTAACTAATTATAGTGATAACTCATTGACAGCACCATTAAATTGGTTTTGGGCGGCTGATAATAATACGCCAAAGATGGCTTACTTACTTTTATATCCGTCACAAAGACTTGGAAAATCGCTCACATCGCTAACCCCAGGAACTCCAATAATGGTTGACTACCTAGCAACAAAATTCAATGGAAGTACCTCAAAAGTAGTATCGGTGACGTACGACCCGCCTGCATGCCTCCGAGTTCTGGATAATGCTTTGGATAGTGATAACCGTATGCTGCCATTAGAAATGCAAGCAGCAGCAGCCCTCTCATCAAGTGAATGGATCGATCCTGAAGGAAAATCTGCTGACATGATTTTGCCACAAAATCTATATGGACAGGAACCAGCCCATAAATGGTGTTATTACTTTGAGCTCGCAGATTTAGCCAGGCAACAAGAGAAATGGGCTGAAGTATCATCCCTGGGGGATGTCGCATATAATATAAATGACTATCCCAACGATCCGTCGGAACATTTCCCGTTTATCGAAGGGTATGCACATACCGGAAATTGGGCGAGAGCTTATGAGCTTACCGAACAATCATCGGGTATCACACCTCTGATGAACCCATTGTTGTGTCGATTATGGCAACGAATCGATGGCTCGACCCCAGATAGCCAGGAGAAGGAAGCCACACTGGTTTCTATTAATTCACTGTTGAAATGCTCGCCATGAGTTTGCTGAACGCAGAGAAAAGGAACGTAAGAAAGATTAATTTAAGAAAATGATAATTAATTGTAAAATAATATATATATATATAAGGAGCATAAATTATGCAGACTGATCTACGAAACAGGGATTTAATTGCTGACCTTGACTTCTCTAAGGAAGAGGTTGAAACAGTATTGGACGTAGCGTTTGATTTAAAGCGTAAACGGGCTTTAGGTGAACTTCATCCATATCTGCGTGATAAAGTGTTGGCGATGTTGTTTTTCTTTTCAAGCACACGCACGCGTGGCTCATTTGAAGCTGGAATGGCTCAATTAGGAGGGCATGCAGCATTCATTGAGAGTAAAACCACACAGATTGCACATGGTGATACTCCGAAGGAAATAGGGGAAATTTTTGGAAGGTACTTCGATGGAATTGCCATCAGGCATGTCGATTGGGAAATTGGAAATGGGTATTTAAATGCAGTAGCCAAAGCCTCACGGGTGCCAATATTAAATATGCAATGTGATATATATCACCCCTTCCAATGTCTGGCTGACCTGATGACTATTGTTGAAAAGAAAGGACGAGAGTTGCGAAGGAAAAAAATGGTGGTCAGCTGGGCTTATGCCGCCTCCTACCAAAAACCAATGTCGGTGCCACAATCATTAGTCCTCCAGATGCCCCGCTTCGGATTAG
>Ga0208980_10000584_pt1 | contig 20913 bp, 20 predicted proteins | sample WetSurMetagenome_3_FD_187993 | JGI IMG/M metagenome (GOLD analysis project Ga0208980, IMG submission 187993) | Wetland microbial communities from Twitchell Island in the Sacramento Delta, sample from surface sediment Aug2011 Site A1 Bulk (version 2) | ecosystem: Environmental > Aquatic > Marine... | reverse complement strand
TCCGGACTGAAAATTTAGACATCCCGGGCCTTCTTCAATTCAACATCCCGCTGCTCGACTTTGTCCGCCAGCTTTTTTTTGTATTCGTGGAGGCGGCCGGCCAATGCCGGATCGTTCCTGGCCAGGATCTGCACCGCAAGGACTGCCGCATTAGCGGCGCCCGATTTGCCGATGCCCATAGTTGCCACGGGAACGCCCGCCGGCATCATCGAGGTGGACAGCAGCGCATCCAGACCGTTCAGAGGCGAGGAATCGATCGGAACACCTATTACGGGCAGAATCGTCTGTGCGGCAATCACCCCGGCAAGGTGCGCGGCGGCGCCCGCACAGGCTATAACCACCTGTATGCCGCGCTCTTCAAGCTTCGCGGCATATTTGTGGGTCCGGTCCGGCGATCGATGGGCGCTCGACACGGTCACTTCATGCGCGACGCCGAAATCTTTCAGGATTTGAATCATGTCCTGAATTACAGGGTAGTCCGAATCACTTCCAAGAACGATGGATACCTGGGGTTGGATCACTGCCGCCTCCATTCATCAAAGAAAAATCAGCCGCACAATACGAGGCTGCATCGCCATTTCATGCGCCGGGAGCTTTCACCAGGCCTTTGGCCCCGATGTCCCTGCGATAATGCATCCCGTCGAAGTGTATCTTGTTGACCGCTTCATAGGCCGCCATCATGGCCGAAGCCAGATCTTTATCGGTCGCCGTCACTCCAAGAACACGGCCCCCATCGGTGTAAAAGGTGCCGTCTTCCTGACGGGTACCCGCGTGGAAAACGGCGACTCGCGGATCTTCTTCCGCCATTGCAAGGCCCGCAATCGCTTTCCCTTTGGCATACGATCCCGGATAGCCGCCGGAGGCAAGCACCACGCAAACCGCCGCATCCTTATGCCACGCGGCCTTATACTCCTTCAGCCGGCCGCCGCAGAGGGCTTCGCATAATTCGGCAAAATCGCTCTTCAGCCGTGGCATGATTACCTGGCCTTCCGGGTCGCCCATGCGGACGTTGAATTCCAGGACCTGGACTCCGCGGGCGGTCAGCATCAATCCCGCATACAGGATTCCCTGAAACGGCAGACCCTCAGCCCTCATTCCGCGAATGACGGGATGAATGACCCGCTGAAGAACCTCCTCTTCGAGTTCGGCGCCAAGGATGTCGTCCGTCGAGTAGGCGCCCATGCCCCCTGTGTTCGGCCCCTGGTCCTCATCATTTACCGCTTTATGGTCTCTCGCGGCCACCGCGGGAAGAACCGTTTCGCCATCCGTAAATACAATGTAGGATGCCTCGATACCTTCCAGGCACTCCTCCAGGATAATGAAATCTCCTGCGGAACCGAATTCCCGCTCGACCATGATGCGCTGGACCGCCGCGCGCGCCTCCGGCGCATTTTTGGCGACTACCACGCCTTTGCCCGCAGCAAGCCCGTCGGCTTTGACGACGATGGGGTACCGGGCGGTCCTGGAATCGAGAAATTCGAGCGCCAATTGCGAATCGCGGAAGGTTGAATAGGGAGCCGTCGGAACTGCGTGCCGGCTCATGAAATCTTTGGCGAAGACTTTGCTGGACTCCAGCTGCGCGGCTTGACGGCTTGGCCCCAGGACGCCGACACCGAAGGCTTTCAAATGATCCACCAGCCCTGCAGCCAGCGGAGCTTCCGGGCCGACAACCACGATATCGATCTTCTCCTTGCGCACAAAGTCGTCGATTGCCCCAAAGTCATTAGGCTGCAAGGGCACGCAACAGGCCGTTCCCGCAATTCCTCCATTGCCCGGCGCACAAAATAGCGCGCCGACGCGCGGACTCTGGCGAAGCTTCCAGACGAGCGCGTGTTCCCTGCCGCCGGAACCGATTACCAATATTCTCATGAGACCTCTCGAGTTTATTCGGAAGGCTGCCTGATTCAGCCTTCGAGGGAATTCAATAATATTCCTTACGGTTGGTCCAGGCGCCGGTAAAATTTATTCGCCGGAAAGGAAAGAATTTTGCCGGCTTCCAAAGCCGGCAATTCCACTGCCGTTGCCTGCGGTATACGCCTGCACGGCCTAACCAAGATCCAGAGATTTCAGATACGCGCGGAATGCAGGCCCCAGCTCTTCACTGGCTAGCGCGAAATCAACCGTTGCCTGCAGAAAACCGAGCTTGTCGCCCGCGTCGTGCCGCTTGCCCTGAAATTTATAGGCCAGTACCTTTTCCCGGCTTAAAAGGCGGCGGAGCCCGTCGGTCAACTGGATTTCTCCCCCGCTTCCCCTTCCGGTTTCCGCCAGCGTTTCAAAGATGGCCGGCGTGAGTATATACCTTCCGATGATGGCGAGGTTGGACGGGGTTTTCTTCACCTTCGGCTTCTCAACCATATCCAGCACTTCAAAAAGTTTTCCGTCGGTGCCGGATACAGCCTGTCCTTTGATAATCCCATACCGGCCCGTCTCCTGCATGGGGACTTCCATAATCGCCACCACGCTGCATTCATATTGCTCATATATGTCCATCATCTGGCGAATGCACGGCACGTCGGCCACTATGACGTCGTCGCCGAGCAGAACGGCAAAGGGCTCATGGTTTGTGAGGTCCCTGGCCACAAGAATGGCGTGACCCAGCCCGAGAGCCTCTTTTTGCCGGACATAAGCGATCTGCACCATCTCGGAAACGGAACGCACCCGGCTCAGCAACTCCGATTGTCCGCGCTGCTCCAGAGTCTTTTCCAGTTCATAGGAAACATCGAAGTGGTCCTCGATTGCATTCTTCCCCCGCCCGGTGATGATCAGCAGGTTCTCGAGTCCGGAGGCGACGGCTTCCTCCACGGCGTACTGGATGATGGGCTTGTCAACCAGGGGGAGCATCTCCTTGGGCTGAGCCTTTGTCGCCGGAAGAAAGCGTGTGCCCAAACCTGCGGCAGGGAAAACCGCTCTTCGGATTTTGGCCATTTTGTTCTTCTTTCTCTAAAGTGTGCTGGAATCCTATTGTATCCGGTAAACGTCCCCTGAAGCCAAAAATGATTGAAACAACGGCTTCCGACAATGTCAATGATAGAATGCGCATCGCCGGGAAACAGCGAAAGAGCTGGAATATCCGAACATGCCGTGAACGCTGACATACACCGGCAGGAACCGGTGACCGTAACCTTGAAGACCGGCGCCCGTCAGCGTTTTTTCAGTGCGTCAGCTTTAAATGATCCTGGACCTGTCAACCTCTGTCCGTCCCCCAGCCGGGCCGGATGATCACCGGCGCACTTGCCGAAAGAACCGCAGGTTGCGGGTCACTCTTCTCAAGCGGGGCATTTCCGCACGATTTCGAAATCCCGTTGATAGCCGCGCTTCAATGGTAGAATGCGTAGCGGGGAGGATCCCATATGCTGGATAAAAACTTTATTCGGGCGAACATCGACAGGGTGCGGGAAAGACTGGCCGCGCGCGGAGGTCAATACCCCCTCGATGAGCTTATCGCCGCGGACACGGAATGGAAGGGCATCATGTTGCGCTGCGAGGAGCTCCGGCGGCAGCGCAACGAGGCTTCCGAAGCTATTAGAGAGCAGAAGAAGTCAGGAAGCGATACCGCTGCACAGCAGGCGAAAGTGAAGGAGATTTCGAGTGAAATCAAGGCGCTGGAAGAAACGGCAAGCCAGGCGGAAGAGCGGTTGAATTCCTTTCTGCACAGCATCCCAAATCTGCCCGACCCTTCGGTTCCGACCGGTTGCGACGAAACGACGAATCGGGAGGTCCGCCGATGGGGAAGCGCCCCGAAGTTCGATTTTGCTCCTCTCGACCATGTGGATCTGGGAACCTCCCTGGGAATCCTGGACATGGATCGAGCCGTCAAAATTGCCGGCGCGCGTTTTTCGCTGCTGAGCGGAACGGGAGCTCTTATGGAAAGAGCCCTCATCAATTTTATGCTGGATGTCCACACAAAGCACCACGGCTATCGGGAAGTCATGCCTCCCTTTATGGCAAATTCCCGAAGCCTCTTCGGAACCGGCAACCTGCCCAAGTTTTCGCAGGATCTGTTCAAAGTCGAGGGAACGGATTACTTTCTGATACCCACGGCGGAAGTACCGGTCACCAACATTTACCAGGACGAGGTTCTGGAAAAGGCCGAGCTGCCGAGGAAATTCGTGGCGTTTACGCCCTGCTTCCGAAGCGAAGCCGGTTCTTACGGAAAGGATGTGAAGGGACTGATCCGCCTGCACCAATTCAACAAGGTGGAGCTGGTGAAATTCGCCGATCCCGCGAACTCCTACGAGGAGCTGGAATTGCTGACCCGCGATGCCGAAGACATCCTGCAGCGCCTCGGGCTTCACTACAGGGTAGTGGTTCTCTGTACCGGGGACATGGGATTTTCAAGCGCCAAAACCTACGATCTGGAAGTGTGGCTGCCGAGCCAGAACCGTTTCCGGGAAATTTCGTCCTGCAGCAACTTCGAGGCATTCCAGGCGAGGCGCGCCAATATACGGTTCAGAAATGAGGACGGCAAGCGGCAATACCTGCACACGCTCAATGGATCGGGCCTCGCAATCGGCAGGACCTGGCTTGCCATAATGGAAAACTATCAACAGAAGGATGGATCGGTGGTAATTCCGGAGGCTTTAAGGCCGTATATGGGAGGCAAGGAGATTATTCAAAAATGGGATTAAGTATCCTCCGTCAGAGCCGAGGATTTTGTGGTTTCCGGACTCCCAAAGGATCCTGATTGAAACCGGTATGAGATAAAGTAAGTTTCATGCCAAATTTGCATTTCAAATGCTCTTTTAAACACCAGAATTTCGAATAACGAATGATGAATTTCGTGTCTGCGGTTCGACATTCGACAATTTGATATTTAGCTGCGCCGGGAAGAGAAGAAAGGTGGCTTTTTGTCTGCATTATCGGCTTTTGGCGGTCGCGCCCTCTCCCTCGGGCGGAACTGACAGGGGCCTGTCGAGCGCGATATCCATGGTGGCGCCCCTGCGAACCTGAAGATCCTTGCCCCGGGTGGAAAACACAGTCGCCAGCCCAATGGCGGCTCCGACTCCTGCGCCTATGGCAGCGCCTTTTCCTCCGCCGGCCAGGGTGCCGATTCCGGCTCCGGCCAGCCCGGGAACCACAACCCTGCCGGCATCGCTTCGACCGGAGCTCTCTCCTTCAACCGTATTTTCCGTGCGCACTCCTGGATTCCCTTCGGAATCCACGCTTACAAGAGACGCCGCAATCGGCAACTGACCGCGCCCAGGGATGTTTAGGGACTGAAAGAGGAGGTTCATGACCGCTTTACCCCTGAACCTGCCGGGGCGGATAATGCGCGAGATGCTGCCCGCCACCAGGCTCCCCTTGGGAATCACAATCCGGTCCCCAAGATATACGGGCGTAATGACAACCGCGGTGAAAGAATCGCCCTCGTTGTTCACCTTTGTGCTCAGGTGATCATTCAGCTGCAAAGAGATCCGCGTACCTTCGGGGAGGGTCCCATCTCCCGAAGCCCGGGCCGCAGGCGGAGGGAATACAAAGGCCAGGATGATTAGAATGCTGCAGATCCTCTTCATTATTTCATTCTTGCACGTCAACATATTTGATTCCAATCACTAAGATTGATGAAGAATCCGATCGAAGGGTTCAGCCATATCTAAAATATCCCCCGACCGCCGGCAGCCATCGCCCCGATTCTGTGCGCCTGCGCTCCCCATTGTGGGGGCAAATCACTGAAAATAAATGACCTCTATGCCGGTTGGCTTGACTCTGCCGCCGCATGCTGTTAGGGTCTAAAAATGGATGATGCGCCCATACTGGAACCCGCTCCCCGAAAGTCCTGGATGGATCGTATCCAGGCCCTGTTTGAAGTTTTTCTGCTCTCGGGCCTGATATCGAGTTTTCTGGCAGCGCTGCCCTTTATAGCCGTAGGCAGCAATAAGTCCGGGCTGCTGATGAGCGACGTCCGGTTTATGGCGGTTTTCCTCCTGCTGGAATCCTGTATCACCTTTCTCCTTCTGGCGCTGATACTGAAATTTCATAAGGAATCCATCCGAAGCATCGGATGGCAATGGAGCCGATGGAAATCCAATTTGTTTCTGGGACTTGCGCTGGTCCCGGTCCTATTCATGATCAACGCGCTTGTGTCCTTTGCCCTTCGGACCTACCTGCCGGAATATTATACGGAACGCAATCCGCTCACTGAGATCATACATACGCCTCAGCAGCTGGCCCTTTTGATTTTTTCGGCGCTGGTGGCCGGTGGAATTAAGGAAGAATTACAGCGCGCCTTCATTCTCAATAGGTTTCGCCGATATCTCGGAGGGGCGGGCGCAGGTCTGATCCTATGGAGTCTTGCGTTTGGTGCGGGGCATTACGTTCAGGGGGTTCAGGGAATTTTCATCGCCACGGTCTACGGCCTGATATTCGGCCTCATATATCTGCTAAGCGGGAACCTGGTTGCACCCATCGTGGCCCACAGCGCATACGACACCCTGGCGCTTCTCGGCTATTGGTTGTTTTCAGGCCGCTTCAAATAGAAAAAAACGCGCGATTTTTCCCAATATCTGCTCGGGCATCCAAAATGGTGATAATTCGCGCCGCTGCTGCGCCGATAATTACCCTATCCATCGGATTGCCATGCGATATAACCGGCCGCTGATCGATAAATTGTTCGAATTGCACGAAAGCGCCAAAAGCGGCCTTTTTCGCATCCAGAAAGAATCGGCCAAAAAACAGCTGGTCCTGAAACATGGGAGGCTTACCTTTGCCGAAAGCAGTCTGCCGGAGGAACACCTCGCGCGCATCGCGGTCCAGAAGAACCTGCTGCCCCGTTCCGCGGTTCCTGAAGTCGCCTCTCTGATGGAGACCGGGAAAACCAGCGAGGAGGCCATCCTGAAGATTTCCAATGGGGATGAGGGCATTCTCGAGCAGGCGAGGCGGGAGCAGGCGATTGCCATTCTGGCCTCAATGTTGAAATGGGCCGGGTGCGAAATGCACTTTTATCCCGGAGAGAACCTGGTCCGTTACCGGCTGAGCCTCGATCTGGCACTGCCGGAAATGCTCGTCCTCTCCGCTCGGCGCGCAGCTTCCGATGCTCTGGCCGCGATACCTCCGGATTTCTATCAGGGAGCGTTCTCCATCCCCCAGAACGCCTCGCGCAACGCGGCGAATTTGCCGCTGGATAACGCCGAGTATTACTGTTTTTCACTGGCAGGCGAAAAAATGCAGATCGGGGACCTGCTCAATCTTTTTCCTGCGGGCGCTGTCAAGCCGGAAGAACTCCTGCTGCGTCTTGCTTTTCTTGGTCTGATAGAGCCGGAAGCGGCGCCGGAGGTCAAGGCCGGATATATGCCGGCTGCAGCCGATGAGACCGATTCCGCAATTCAGAATCTCGAGGCAATGCTCCAGCAGTTTGAAGCTGCCGATCCCTACAAAATTCTGGGTGTCGCAACCGACGCAAGCGCCGAGGAGATACAAGGTGCGTATCACGAACTGGCGCGGCAATATCATCCCGATCGTTATCAGTCCAGGCAATTTTCAGCCGAAGTGCGGGCCAAAGCCGAACAGGTATTCACATACATTAATGAATCCTACGGAACACTCAGAAATCCCTCATCCCGAGCACTCTACGATGACAACCGGCGCAAAAATGAATGCTCGATTGAAAAGCGCAGCAGCTCCGGAACTGCGGCCGGCCCGGAGGATAGAGACCAGGCTGAAGTGATCTTCCGGGCAGGGCGCGCCTGCCTGGCTCGGGGCGACTTTGAGAAGGCGATCGAGCATCTGAAAAACTGTGTGTGGCTCAGTCCCGGGAATGCCCGGTACCATCGATATCTTGGAGTTGCGCAGTCGGAATCGCCGAAACATAGAAAAAGCGCGGAACAACATCTGCTGAAGTCCATCGAGCTGGAGCCGTTTTCGATTGAATGCCGTCTGTCGCTGGCAAAGCTATATTTAAAGGTATCGTTGCCCAGGAAAGCGGAAATGCAGTTGCGCGAAGTTCTTGGCATGGATCCTGAAAACAGGGAAGCGCACAGGCTGTCCGAAGAACTCAGGAAACCGGATAAAACCTCAACCCGCCGTCCCGGAAATTTCTTCTCGCGCTAACCTGCCCCTTAATGATAGACCTCCGTCAGCGTAGGTCCGCGTTACCCGATCCTCAAGTCAGCTGCTGGGTGTGGAGGATTGGGAATCGGTCGGGGAGTCCGGTGCAGGGTCCGAAGGGTGATGGGCTGCGGCCAGGCTTTCAAGCGCAAGACGGGCAGCGGACTGCTGCGCCTCCTTTTTGGTTGTGCCTGATGATTCAGCAACCACTTCCCCGTGAATAACGACCTGAACCACAAAAGTCTTTTTGTGGTCCGGGCCGATCTCGTTCACAACACGGTAAACGGGCTCAGGACCGCCAAGATTGTGCAGCTGTTCCTGCAGCGCCGACTTGAAATCCCCGTAGGTGAGCTGCCTGAGATCCAGTCCTTCAAAAAACTCATCCATCTGGCGCGATACGAAATCCGATGCGGCTTCCACTCCGCCATCCAGGTAAATTGCCCCGATGATCGCTTCGTAGGCATCCACCATTATTGCGCGTTTTGTCCGGCCGCCTGTCTTCTCTTCGCCTCTGCTCAGGCGAATAAATTCGCCCAGATGAATTTTCTCAGCCAGACGAACCAGATTGGCCGCGCTGACCAGGTATGCCTTGATTTTGCTGAGCCCCCCTTCGGTAAGATCAGGATGGAGCCGGAAGATTCTGGAGCTGATCAGAAAACCGAGGACGGCATCCCCGAGAAATTCCAGGGATTCATTGTTCCGGAGATTTTCCCCTTCATGTTCATTGACGAAGGATCGATGGGTCAAGGCCTGATAGAGCAGCTCCGGGTTGGCAAAGCTGTACCCCAGCAGTTTCTCGAGGTCGTGCAGGGAAAATTCCTGAATCCTCTCTCCCGCTTGTTCATTCATAGGCACCCCGCACCAAGTAACGGCAATTGCATCGGGCTTGTGCCTCCCCTCCTATATAAAGAGTACGACGAGACAGCACCGGGCTCAACCTCTCGCGCCAGTTCAACCAATGGCAGGCTTTCTCCGGCGAAAATGGTCATAGCCGCCTTCCCTCAGGCGTCTTCGTTTCTTCCCCGGTTCGCGGATCCAGACCGCTCCGGCGTTGCCGGTCAGATTCCCTATGCAGGATATTTTGGGGAAATGCACCGGATAGGTTCGCTTCAGCAGTTCAGCCCTGGAGCCCGGAACGGCAAAAAGCAGTTCGAAATCCTCTCCTCCGTGCAGCGCAAGCTTTAATGGGTCCAATCCCCATTGCGCGGATTCCCCGAATATGGGCAGATTCGCAGAATCAATCTCGGCTCCAACGCTGCCGGCCGCGCACATCCGCGGCAGATCCATGGAAAGACCGTCGCTCAGGTCCATCATGCAATGGACCAGGCCGGACTGCGCCAGCCATAGCCCGGCCTCGCAGCGCGCCTCCGGCCTTTGATGCGCTTGAACGGCTGCTTTTTGCGGCCCGGAGCGGGCCCGTCCGAAGCCTTTTTCCAGCAGTTTAAAGCCCGCGGCCGACTTACCGAGGGTCCCGGTCACATACAGCAGATCCCCCGCCTGACCTCCCGAACGATAGAGAATCTTCCGTCGCAGCGATTCTCCCAAGGCGGCAATAGAAATTGAAATGCCGCTTTCAGAGCGCGAAAAATCTCCCCCGATCAGCATTGCCCCCATGGAACTGCCCGGTTCCGTCAACCCGTCATAAAAATCCAGGATCCATTTCCGCGATATATCCCCGGGAAGCGCCAGCGAAACGGTATAGAAGCGTGGCCGCGCGCCCATGGCGGCCAGATCACTGAGGTTCACAGCGATCGATTTGCGGCCCAGGTCGCCGGGAGTCGTCCACCTGCGGCGGAAGTCGATGTTTTCCAGCAGCATATCCGTAGTGATCACCCAGTACTCCTCGGCATGCCTGGGGCATAGGACGGCGGCATCGTCCCCGATCCCTTTCTTGACCAAAGGATTTTTGATCCGATAGCGATCCTGAAGGAGGCGGATGAGCTCGTTTTCACTGTCGAGTTGCACCGGTTTCTTTGACATTGGGACAATATAAATAAAAGGTCCGCTTGCGGGCCGCGATGCCGGGGAACAAAAAAGCAGACACGAAATAGACGAAATCACTTGCCGCGCATTTCGTGTATTTCGTGTTTGCTTTTTAAGTCCGGCTGCCGCGCAGGGGCAGACCCGCCGTTACTGTTTTTTTTCGAAAAGCTCATTAATCTCGGTCATGAATTCGCTCACATCCTCAAATTCGAGATAAACAGAAGCGAAACGGAGGTAAGCGACCTTGTCGATGCGTCTGAGCTCGGACAGAAGGATTTTCCCTATGTTCACCGATTCCAGCTCGCGCTCCGGGCTTTCCTGAACGGTTTGTTCCACCTTGTCGACGATCTTCTCAAGCTGGGTGAGGCTGACCGGCCTCTTTTCGCATGCTTTGAGAAGCCCGTTGAGGATCTTATTGCGGTCGAACCTTTCCCTGCCGCCGTCCTTTTTCACCACCATATAAGGTATTTCATCGCTGCGCTCATAGCTGGTGAAGCGACGCCCGCAGTTCAGACACTGGCGCCTGCGCCGGATCGAATCTCCGTCGCGGCTTTCGCGCGAATCCACCACCCGGTCTTTTAAAAATCCGCAAAAAGGGCATTTCATGGTGCGGGTCCTGGATTGAAGGTTCGGAGGCCGCTCACTTTGCTCCACGCCGGTTGCGGCACAACTTCTAGAATACAAAGATCTTGGAAGAATTAATAGGAAATTGTTTCAAAGGTCAAGCATAAAGAAAAGCAGGAAGGTGCAGCGGACGGAGGGCCGAATCCGAAACCCATCAAACTGCAAAGGTCAGGCGAGCCGGTCGTTCATGAATTGCGTGCCTGGAGATTTCCCGCTCTTCGGGCCTTGTTTATGCACTGCGAGCAAAATTTGCCGGCAGGCCGGAAAATCCTTGCAGGCACAAATGCTGATTTTGTGCTATTTATTCATTAAACAATCCGGCTGTGCAATACCGGGTACCCGGGAAAAAGGCTTTTTTGGAACTTTGATACATTCAATTTCGTTTCCATGATTGAGAAGAAGATAGTGGCCAAGGAGTTGCGAGTGCTCTCAGGCGATCACAAACTTGTAGAGCGCTGTATCCAAGGAGATGATGACGCCTGGGAAAGCCTGGTCAACTCCTACGGGAAGCGTATCTATAACCTGAGCTACCGCTATACGAGCCGCAGAGATGAGGCGGAGGATCTGACTCAGGAGATACTGATTCGAGTTTATCAAAACCTCCAGAGCTACCGTTCGGAGGCGGGAAGTTTTCAGAACTGGATTTTGAGAGTGGCGAGAAACCTGGTCATCGATCATTACCGGCAAGGCCGCAGATTTCCACAGACGGCAGGGAGCGAGGAAATGGAAACCATGAATCTGAAAGATGAAAGGACTCCAAATCCCCATCGTGCGGCAGAACAGCTGGAGGCGGCGAGCTTCCTCCAGGAAGGATTGCAGGCTCTCTCTCCCGAACTCAAGGAGGCCATTATACTTAGAGACCTTGAGGGGATGGCTTACCAGGAGATTGCCGACATGCTCAGTGTACCCGAGGGCACGGTAAAAAGCCGTATCAACCGCGGGCGTATCGAGCTGGCCAGGTTGTTGATGAAACGGCGTGCCCAACAGCAGGGCAGCCCGGTCTAGGAGTCGTCATGGATTGCCCAAGGGTTCAGGAACAGTTGAGCGGATACATGGAGTCGAGCCTCGCGGCGGAGCAAATGGAGCAGGTTGGCGAGCACCTGAAAGCCTGCCCTCAGTGCTCGGATCTGCTGAATGAAATGCGGTCCGTTGTCAAGCTGTGCCACAGCTTTCCATCCCTTGAAATTAACCTTGATGTTGTGGACAGAATCCTGCTTCGCACATCCGGGCGTCCAAGACGCCGTTCCTTCCGTGAACAGCTGAAGCGCTATCTGGCGGGTCCGTTGCTCACTCCGCGGTTTGCAGTCGGGGCCGGCCTGGCGGCCCTCTTCGTGGTTCTCCTGGCAAATTATGCCGGTCCCCGCATTCCGGCGGCATTATCGGGCATTTCCCCTGCGGAGGTGTTCCAGGTGATGGATCGGGGCGTGCAGCGGCTTTATGGCCAGGGGCTCAAGGCCTACGACAAAACCAACGAGTGGCAAGCCCAATTCAATTATTTCAAAAACAACACGGTCAACAAACTGCGCTTCCTGATCGAGCGGATAGACGTCCCAATGGAGGGAAGAAAGAAATCGGAGGAGCCCGGGCAGAGGAAAGAGCGGGCTCCGGCAGAAAAGAGGAGCGGTCTGCCTCTGTTGCCGGCATGACTGCAGAAATATTGCCCGTGGCTTCGAGCTTTCGCATGATTCGCCCGCATGTAACGAAGCAAAGGTTCGCGGAGGAAAGACAGCGAGAAACAGGATCTCGGAGAGGAGATTTGATATGAAATGCTCATTTCACCCTGCAGCGGATTCCCAGGATTTTTGCAGCCTCTGCAACAAAGCCCTGTGCGCCGAATGTGCACACAGAGTGAAAAACAAAGTCTACTGCCAGAACTGCCTGACGGAAGGAGCGGAGTGGGCGGCCTCGATGAAGAATCTCCGGCTGCCGGCCGACGCTCCCAAAAAGGCTGCGCTCTGCGCCCTGATTCCCGGAATGGGCGCTGTCTACAACAGCGAATATATGAAGGGCCTCACCTATTTTGCCGTTTGGGCCGGTCTGGTGATGATGGGCAACAAGGTGAACGGGGTATTCGGTTTCGGCGCTTTTGCCTTCATTGTTTTTACCATGTTTGACGCTTATCGCACCGCCGAAGCCAACGCCCGCAAACGTTTGGATGCCAGTTTCGCTTCCGCCAGGCTGCCGGGTCACGACAAGACCAGCATCGGCTGGGGTGTCTTTCTGATCATTCTCGGGATCCTGTTCCTTCTGCAGAACCTCATTCCTTATTACTTCCTGAACCGGTTGTGGCCCCTGATCTTCATCGCAATGGGCGCTTACCTGGTTTACCGGGCCATGAAGGAGCGGGAGAAGCGGAGCCGCGATTCCGCCGGTCCGCTCGCAATCCCCAAGGATTTCGGGCCGAAGGAGGATATCTGAAATGTCCATTCGAACTCATAGCGGTGCTCTGACGGCAGGTCTCATATTGATTGCCCTCGGGGTAATTTTCCTGGCTGAAAATTTTTATGCACCCTTCTCGGCGCTGCGCCTGATTTCCAAATACTGGCCGGTCATTTTCATCCTGATCGGAGTGAAGAAGCTTGTGGAATATTTCACGTGGCCGCAAATCCCTCCCGCGCCGGATAAAGCGCCATAGGAGTGAACCATGTCAAAGAGGCATCGTCCATCGCTGCTGGGAGCCCTGCTCTGGATCAGTTTCGGGGTTCTGTTCCTGCTGATGAATCTGGGGATCGGGCTCAACTTCTGGTCGGTTGCCAGCCGCTACTGGCCCGTCCTGCTGATTCTGCTGGGCCTGGGAAAAGTGATCGATTACTACCTAGATAAAGATGCCTTCTCGATCCGGATCGGAGAAATCTTTGGAATTCTCCTGCTGCTCCTTGTCGGGTCGGCAATGACAAGGATCTCGGAAAGCCATTTGGTCCGCTTCGTCCGGGAGCTGCCCATAGAAATCGGCGGCACCTCCGTCCGGCCCGGTCAATGGATAGGAGATTCCCACGCCTACACGGAGGAAGCCACCTACCCGCTGGATCCTGCAAAGCCTATCCGCATCGAAAATTCCTACGGCCTGGTTGCCATAACCCCGGGAAACGACCGGGAGGTTCGCGTGCGCTTGAAAAAAGTTGTGTATGCGGACGAATCGCGCGCGAAAGACATTGCTTCCGAGATCCGTCTTGAAGCCGGGATGGAGGGGCAGGGCGGGCTTTCCGCAGAGGCGAAGCCTGAAGCGGAGCCGGCTGCGAAACCGGATGCCGGCGTGTTCGTGTTGAGGACAAACCGTGAATCCCTGAGCTCGAAGCAATATGTTTTCAACACCGACATGGAAGTGCTGATCCCAAAAAACTCCGTGGTGGAGGTCAGAAATTCCTTTGGCGAAGTACGGGCGGCAAATATCGACGGATCCATGAATCTCAGCACCACGCATCGCTCCCTTGAAATCCGCGACTGCACGGGCCAGTTCACCGTGTCCAACCGGTATGGGGAATCCCGTCTTACGAACCTGAAGGGGAACGTAGTCCTCGACAGCCGCGGCAGGGCTCAGCTCGAAGATATCAAGGGCGATGTAACCGTGACCAACGAGTATTCGCCTCTGCAGCTGCTCAACATCGAGGGTAAAATTTCGATCTCCATCACCGAAAACAATGTCCGGCTCGAAAAGGCGACCGGACCCGTCACGATCGATGCCCGGGGCTCGGACGTCTATGTCGACGATTTGAAGGACAGCCTGAAACTTACCGCAAGCCACAAGAACATCGAGGTCTCCAATGTCGCCTCCAACGTCACCGCCGAGACGAGTTACGCCACGCTGGCTTTGAAAAGCATACGGGGAAACGTTGAGATCCGCTCGAATTCCGACAGCATCAGCGCCGATGATATCGGCGGTTCCCTCAAATTGAAAGGTCGCGCCAGCGCCGTGACCGTCCACGAAATACGCGGGCCGCTCGACATTCAGACCACACTCAAAGACGTCGTCGTGACCGACGCCTCCGACAACTGCGACATCACGAATGAATACGCCGATGTAAGCCTGGCGGCGCGGAGCCTCGGCAAGGGCGGCATTCGTGTCATAAACCGCAACGGCGCCATCGACCTGTCTCTTCCGGAGGGAGTTTCGTTCGTCATGGATGCCACTTCCCGGAATGGGGACATCGAATCCGGCTATTCGGGGCTGGCGCCCGCTAAAAAGGAAGGAAATTCCTCGGTGCTCAAATCCACCGTCAAATCGGGAGGGCCGAGGATCCTGCTGGAGACTGAACACGACACCATCCAGATTACACGGGACACCGGGGATGAGCAGGATCGTGACAAAGCGAAAGAGGAAACCAAAACCGTGCTGGCGTTGAGGCCGGGGCATGGTGAGATCAGGCCCGCAATTCTCGAGCAATTTCGCCGCACTGCGGACCGAATCCAGAAGGGAGTCGCGCGATGAAAAGGGCAACCTGGATGATATGCAGTCTGCTGGTGCTTTCCGGATGCGGCTTCGAAGAACGTGTGCCCATTGAAATGACTTCGATGAACCAGTCTCAACCTCTCGATAAGGAAAAAAAACTGAATTCAACGATCCGCTTTGGGATCGGTTCTCTGGAAATCACAGCCGGGGATAGGGAGTCCGAGCTGTACTCTTTCGACCTGGAATATGACCAGGCGAGCTATGTCCCCGAAGCCCGATACGATACCGCCCTCGCTGGCGAAGAGGGCCGATTTTCCTTTGACCTCCCAAGCACCCGCAGATCAGGGGTGCGAAGGCATAGGAACAATAACAGGCTCCGTCTGGCATTCAACCAATCCATCCCCCTGGATTTGACCGTAAACGCCGGAGTGGGGGACGCCCGCCTGTCCCTGTCAGGGATGAAGCTGACGCGCCTCAATTTCGAGGCCGGAGTGGGAGGCGCAAAACTGTCTGTTTACAAACCGAATCCGGTTCCCTGCGAATATATCAGCATAAAAAACGGCGTCGGCAGCATTGAAGCGGTCGGTCTGGGAAATCTCAATTTTCGCGAGTTTGAATACGAGGGAGGCGTCGGCGGAGCGGATCTGGATTTCACAGGGGAGTGGAATCGCGATGCCGACATCCGCATCCAGGTCGGGGTGGGCGGGGTCAACGTCAAGATGCCGCGGGAGATCGGGGTCAGGGTTGAAGCCGAAAAGAATTTCCTGAGCGGCGTGCACCTCGACGGCTTCAATCAGCGGGATTCCGCTTACTACAGCACAAATTACGACACCGCCGCGATCAAAATTTCCGTCCGCGTCCAAACCGGCATCGGCGGCCTGAAGATAAGCTGGCTCTAGCATAAGCCCCAAACTCTTGCCTTCAGACAGGCAAAGATTCCGCATTTTTTAGAGAGGACGTCTCTCCGTTTTTTTTCGTGAGGGCGGCTCTCCAGAGCCGTCCGAAGGGCGACTGACTGGTTATGGGCTTAGCCGGACGGGTCTTACAAACTGTCCTCACCAAAGCCTGGTGAAGGTTCGTGGCTGCCTGTTGTTTTTGTGGGATAATACTGTGTAAATGAAAATTTACGGTTGGGCCGGCCTGCTGCTCCTGATTATCTCCGAATACTGCCTCGTCCGCAAAATTGAGCCTGTCTCCACATGGTTTTACTGTTTCGCCTGGTGGTCCTATATCCTGCTGGCTGATAACCTGCTGCTGAAGCTCCGGGGCCGATCGCTTCTTATCAACAGACGGAACGAACTATGGTGCATGCTTCCGCTCTCCATTTTTATCTGGCTGCTTTTTGAAGCCTGCAATTTCCGCATCCAGAACTGGTCCTACAGTGTCGTCCCCATGCACCTTTGTCTGCGCTGGTTTGCCTATGCGCTGTCGTTCGCAACCGTGCTCCCTGCCATATTCATCACCTCGGACCTCGTGGAGCCGATCTTCGGAAGCACATCTCAATCCATGGCCTCGGAATGCCGCCCGGACGTTTCCGGCAGCAGGACGCGCCCGTCCCCCGTGTTTATTGCGCTCGGCCTGATGATGACGGCCGCCCCCATCGTGTGGCCGCGCTATTTTTTCCCTGCTGTCTGGCTGGGGCCCATTTTGCTTTTCGATCCCCTGCTGGAGAGGTCCGGGATGCAAAGCCTCTCGCTGGGCATAGTTTCCGGAGACCGCAGGCGCGTGTGGAGCCTGATGCTGGGAGGATTGATTTGCGGCCTGATCTGGGAATTTTTTAATTTCTGGGCGGGCTCCAAGTGGATCTACACCGTGCCCTTTTTCGGCAAATGGAAAGTGTTTGAAATGCCGGTCCTGGGATTTTTCGGATTTCCTCCTTTCGCCCTGGAATGCTGGATACTGTATCATTGGATGCGGATCCTTCCGAAGCGCATGAAGTCGCCGGCGGCGCGCACGGCGTGGTGGATTTGCCTGGCGGTTTTGTCGCTGGCGATATTTCGCGGGATAGACATCCACACCGTGGGCCGTCTCCCGGGGATTGCAGGGCCGGATCTTTTGAAATAAAGGAGCGATTGCCGATGCAGTTCTTCATGATTTTGATGGGCTCCCTGTTGCTTCCGCTTGCGTGGCTCCAGGAACCTGCCAAAACGCAGGTCCCTGAAGCGCCCTACATCGAGCGCGAAGAAAAGCAATTCAATTTTTTCCCGGGCGGAAAGCTCGAGATCACGGCCGGGGTGCCCGGCAATATCACGATTGTGGGCTGGCAGAAGGGATCGATTCGCATGGAGGCGGAGAAAATCGTTTATTATCACTCCGCAGAGCAGGCCATGCTTCTGCTCAAGGCTCATCCCATCAGGGTGCGCTGGACTCAGACCAGTTCCACCATCCGCATAGCGGAGCCGACACAATCCGACGCGACCATGGAATACAATCTCACCCTATATGTCCCAAAGGAAAAGACGGACATCCGCAGCAGAATGAAGCGGGGCGATTTTTCTATTGAATCGGTGAACGGCTGGGTTGAGGTCTCGACCAGCGAAGGCAGCCTGGAAGCCAAATCGATGGAGGGATACTTTTCCGGCGAAACTTTAAGGGGCGACATTTCTGTCGAGATGTCCGGCAAGAACTGGAAAGGACTGGAATTTGCCGGGGTGACCCGGCTCGGTTCAGTGGATGTGAAGCTCCCTATCGACTACTCCGCAGCACTTCAGCTGGAAACACGTGACGGCACCATCACCATCGACTATCCTCCCCAAATAGTCGAAGGCGAGCCCGAGCCGCCGCAAATCGTTGTCCGGAAAAACTCGCAATCGTTGAAGGGCGCTGTGGGCGACGGCGGCTCACCATTAAAGCTGGTTACCTATGCAGGAGATATCCGGCTATCCAGGAAGGAATAGCATGCACAGGATATCGTTGGACGGCGGATCGATGACGCTCGCAACACTGGCGCGCGTAGCGCTGGATTTCGCGCCGGTGGAGCTGGCCGGCAAGGCCCGCCAGAGAGTCCTCGCAAGCCGGGCGGTCATAGACCGAGCCCTGGACAGCAACCTCCCGGTATACGGTGTGACTACGGGATTCGGCAAGCTCAGCGACGTCCGGATACCCCCGGATGAAATCCGTCAGCTGCAGCTGAACCTGCTGCGCAGCCACGCATGCGGCGCGGGGGAGCCCCTGGCGGAGCCCGAAGTCCGGGCGGCGATCCTGCTCCGCGCCAATTCGCTTGCCAAGGGCTTCTCCGGCGTGCGGCCGGAAATCATCGACATGCTGATCGCCGTCCTGAACAAAAGGGTTTGCCCCGTCGTCCCTTCGCGCGGGTCCGTGGGCGCCAGCGGCGATCTCGTGCCGTCCGCTCATATGGCGCTGGCTTTGATCGGGGAAGGAGAAGCTTTTTACCGCGGGGAACGGCTTCCCGGATCCGCAGCTTTGCAGCGCGCGGGGCTTTCTCCGATCGAGCTGCAGGCGAAAGAGGGGCTTTCCCTGCTCAACGGCACTCAGTTCATGACCGCGGTGGGCGGGCTGGTGATCGAGCGCGCGCGCAGCCTCATGGACACGGCGGATGTTGCGGCCTCTCTTACACTCGAGGTCCTGCTCGGCAGCGTGGTCGCCGACGACTCGCGCATCCACCAGGTGCGGCCGCATCCCGGCCAGCAGAAGACCGCGGCTCACATCACCCGCATGCTGCGCAACAGCGCCATCGTGGAATCGCACCGCGATTGCGGCCGCATCCAGGATGCCTACTCGCTGCGCTGCGTTCCCCAGGTTCACGGCGCCGTGCGGGACGGGCTGGACCATGTCAGAGAGATACTCACCCGGGAGATGAACAGCGCGACGGACAATCCTCTGGTTTTCGCGGACGGTGGAGCGATCCTTGCGGGCGGCAATTTTCACGGCGCGCCCGTGGGCTACGCCCTCGACTACGCGGCGCTGGTTCTGGCCGACCTGGCGAGCATCTCCGAACGGCGCCTCGAACGCCTGGTCAATCCCGATTTGAGCGGCATGCCCGCCTTCCTGAGCCCCAGCCCCGGATTATCCTCGGGTTACATGATGCTTCAGGTCATGGTCGCTTCCCTGGTGTCGGAGAACAAGATCCTGGCGCACCCCGCCTCAGTGGACAGCATCCCGACATCGGGCAACAAAGAGGATCACGTAAGCATGGGCATGACGGCGGCATTGAAACTTAGATCCGTGGCCGACAACCTGGAAATCGTGCTGGCTGCGGAAATTCTCGCGGCCTGCCAGGGTATGGAATTTCGCAAACCTCTGGAGCCGGGCGAAGGGACGCGCAAAGCTTATGCCCTGGTCCGCCAGGCCATAGAACCCCTCGCAAATGACAGGGATTCCTCGCCCGACATCGAAATCCTGCGCCAGCTCATCCGCCGGGGCAGTTTCGTGGAATTGCTTGCCTGAAACAACTCGTCCTTTTTACAATCTCGTCGATTCCGGGCCCGTGAGGCCCAAAATTTTTCTCTAATAAAATCTGCGCTGAAACGTTTTTGCGTATAGGGAAGCCGGAATAGCGAATGAGGGCTGCATGAAGACTCCCGATTCAAGCTGGATTCCATCCGTACTTGCCGAATTCGAACAACCGCTGATACGTTATGCGGCTCATATCACCGGGGACAAGGAAAAGGCGCGCGAAGTCGTGCAGGACACCTTTCTGAAGCTTTGTCTCCAGAAGCCGGCTGAAATCCGGGATCATCTGACGCAATGGCTTTATACCGTCTGCCGCAACCGCGCGTTGGATGTGCTTCGAAAGGAGAGAAAAATGACCTCAATCAGCGATGCGCAGATGCAGGCCCGCTCCGGGCCGGAGTTCCCCGCGGTCCTGGAGAAAGAGGAGCAGCTCACAGAAGTCCTGAAGGTGCTTGACACTCTCCCCCCAAACCAGCAGGAGGTCCTGAGACTGAAGTTCCAGGGCGACCTGAGCTATCTGGAGATCAGCCGGATAACAAATCTTTCGGTAAGCAATGTCGGCTTTCTCATCCACACCGGGCTCAAAAGCATTCGGGAAAGAGTCCGGAACCGGCCGGCCATAAGGAGGGTGAAATGAAGATGGACGCCAATGATCCGCGATGGACCGCCTATGCTCTCGGCGAAATTGCGGACGAGAAGGAGAGAGCGGAAATCGAAGGCATCCTGGCAGAATCCGCCGAAATGCGCCGGCTCGTCGAAGAGATCCGGGAGACTGCCGGATTGCTGAAGGAGGAGCTGCGGGCGGAGCCCGCCGTCACACTGACCCAAACTCAGCGGGAAAAGATCGAATCCCGCGCGGGGGCCGGCAGAAGCTGGCTCATGCGGAAACCGGTATGGATTTTGGCCGGCGCCGCTGCGGCTCTGCTGCTGGCTTTTTCAGTGATTGTCAGGCAACCGGGGCGCGAGCAGACAGCTGCCCTGAGGCAGAAAAGCAGCCCGGTGATGACGGCTGAATTAAAAGCACCTGCCCAAATTCAGGATCTTTCCGGGCAACTCAGAGAGAAATCTCTTTCGTCCGAAGCCGCGCAGAGTGCACGATCCTCCAGGGATGTCAAAAGCAACGAGGGGCAAACGCCGGAGCCCGCAGTCTCCAAAGACCGGAACGAAGCCTCCGTTGCCCCTCAGGGGACAGGCGCTCCTGCAGAGATAAGCCGAATCGCCGAAACGGAGCGGGCGAAGGGTGAAGAATACAAAGCTAAAGCGGACGCCATGATTGCAGCCGCGGTTTCGGCGCCCGAAGGGCAGAAGAAGCAGCCCGCGAACGTCACAGCGGGTGAACTGTCTGAAGAACGGAAATCGCTCCCGGAAGCTTTGACCGCTACGGCGCCAACCTCGTCCGCGCAGCCGCCTCCTCCAGGTCAAAACGCTTCTTCCCATACACTTGTAAAAGGGATTGCCGCGGG
>Ga0208980_10000583_pt1 | contig 20914 bp, 16 predicted proteins | sample WetSurMetagenome_3_FD_187993 | JGI IMG/M metagenome (GOLD analysis project Ga0208980, IMG submission 187993) | Wetland microbial communities from Twitchell Island in the Sacramento Delta, sample from surface sediment Aug2011 Site A1 Bulk (version 2) | ecosystem: Environmental > Aquatic > Marine... | reverse complement strand
TACAGCAGCTCCTCCGTTACTGGTTATATTTCCTCCTGAAGTTGCAGTAGTCCTTGTCGGATTTGTTACAGTTGTGGTTGTCAAAGTTGGAGCTACAGCTAATGTCGTAAATGACAAATCATTACCATAGGCGGTCCCTATACTGTTTGTTGCATAGGCTCTGATATGATAAGTTGTTGCTGGCGTTAAGCCGGTCAGATTTGCTGCAAAACTTCCGGAACCAGTTCCATTTGATGTCTTATTCTGGTTTATGGTAGGATCCTGATCAGGGCCCCAGCATACTCCTCTTGCGGTAATCGCGGCGCCTCCGTCTGTGCTGATATTTCCTCCCGATGCAGCTGCATTTGATGTAATTCCGGAAACCTCAACAGTTGTCAGTTCAGGTAGAGCCGGTGAAAGTGTTTTGAACGTAATCTCGTCACCATAAGCAGTACCTGCCTCATTTACAGCAAATCCTCTGACATAATATGTTGTTCCTGGTGTTAACCCCGTTAAATTGCTCGTAAAACTTTCACTTCCCTGTCCGTCTGAAGTATGCGGACCTGAAATCATAGGCTGGGATTGTGTTCCCCAGCATACTCCTTTCGCAATTATCTCTGCACCTCCGTCGGAGGTTATATTGCCGCCTGTTTTAGCTGTACTCATTGATATATCTGAAGCAGTCAATGTAGTCATGGTAGGTACCACCGGATCCTCTTTACAACCATTTATAAGAAGAATTCCTGTAAGTAAGAGAGCAAGAAGAAAAAGTGTAGTGATCTTTAAGTTTTTTTTCATTTGACGAAAGAGTTATTTATACATTTAAACTAATTTCTGTTATTTTAATTGTGTCCAAAATCAATTTTACAGGGCTTGAAATCTTCTCTGTGACAATAGAAGCGGTAAATAAAAAGGAGTTTTTGTTCCTGTCCAAAATATTTTTGATCACAGGATTAAAATTAATGACGAATGTTGCCGGATCAGGATGCCCTTTAGTTGTGTCAACATCAAAAGTCCTTTTTGCACCAGCTTTAGTTTATCATTTCGGGCATCATTAGTAAAAGGCTCTTTTCAATCCTTCATGCATCGGACTGACATACCATATTTTTCATGACTAAAGGATTTGTAAGTCTTATCGTCATCATACCATATCTTTCTGTAATATGCTTCAGGAGATATGTATTCGGTTGATGTCCACCACAGTCCATAGCTGGTCATAAATTCAAAAGTACCATTATCACCACGACGCCATCCTCCGGGCAAAGCTGTGAAACCGTACTCATCCTTTGCGCCGTAATTCGGTGAAAGCCAGTGGGTTGTTCCTGTCTCTTTAAGTTTGCCCCCAGCCGGACTTACTCCGCCAAGATAAAATTCAAGCGATATCCAGTCATTATCAGTTGAAACATGCCATCCAGCCGGGCATAATTTGCCGGTGTTTACTGCATACCAGTTGTAAATAGCTCCGTAAGTACTCTTATACCCTTCATTACCATCGTACCAGCAATAACCGGGGGATGAAAGGTTGCTCCATGCAGAACTGCCTGTTACCAAAGGAATTGAACTATTATCGTTAAGTTTTGTTGTTTTGAGATTTTGCTTCAGCCATAATTGGGTCCCGATCCTGATCACATTGTAAATATTGCCGTCAACATCACTTATAGTTAGCGGATCGGTGATAAACTGTTTGTCTTCTCCGTATGCAGTCCCTACACCATTGGATGCGTATGCCCTAACATGATATGTTGTGTTGGCGGTGAGCCCGGTAATGGTACTGGTAAACGATGCTGTTCCGGTTCCATCGTTTGTTTTGGGGCTTGCAATAGTAGGATTGGCGGTTAAACTCCAGCATACGCCTTTGGCTGTAACAGCTGAACCTCCGTCACTGGATATTGCTCCACCGCTTAAACCTGTGGTAGCAGAAGTAGGTGAAGGACTTGTTGTAACAACGACCGGCAACAACTGGCTCGTTTTAAATTGTATTTCCTGCCCATAGCCGACACCTTCAGAATTTTTAGCGTAAGCTTTAACATAATAGGTTGTATTGCCTGTCAACCCCGTAATATTACTTATGAATGAACTGGCTCCGTCACCATTATTGGTTTTTGGATCTGCAATATCAGGTCCGGTCTGAGTGCTCCAGCAAACACCCTTTTCGGTTATTGCTACTCCTCCATCATTAGAAATATCACCTCCGGAAACAGCTGTTGTCTGTGTGATTCCGGTCACAGCCTTGGTTGTAAGTTCAGGAATTGAGAACTTCCCTGTGGTGAATGATACGTCTTTACCATATGAAGTGCCTTCAGCGTTTGTGGCATAAGCCCTGACATGATATAAAGTATTTGGGGTGAGTCCCGTAATAGTACTGGTAAATATTCCTGTTCCATAACCGTCAGTGGTTCTCGGATCTGAAATATCAGGCGATTTTTTTGTGCTCCAGCACACCCCTCTTACGAAAATATCGGAGTTGCCATCGTTCGTCACATTACCGCCTCCTGTTGCACCTGTGGGAACAATATCGCTGACAGCAGATGTTGTAACATCGGGCGGCCGTAATAATTTGCATCCCGGAATAAAAATGGTCAGAATGCAAATGACCATAAATATATATGCTTCATAGCCCCTTTTCATAGGAAGTTTTTGTATAGATGATTGAAGTCGATAATTGCTAACGCTTATCTTTTAATTGATTTCGGCAATAAAATTACTAAAATTTCTGCATCCATGGTTTACATTGACCATTTTTGATAAATCAAAAATAGATCCTAAACTTATAAATGTGATTCTTTACCTCTAGAACTTAACAAGAAAGATGCCAGAATCGTGTGCTGCGTAGAATGATTATTATCAGTAAAGGTTTTTATTGAACTGATCAATAGGAGAAACCAGCAAGAAATACAATACTGATTTATGATTTTTCAGGAAAAACGTAAGGTATCGTAAAACGGAATTCAGCTCCTTCCCCCGGATTTGAGCTCAGCCATATTTTACCTCCAAGAAGCTCGACATAAGCCTTGCATATTGAAAGGCCGAGTCCGGTTCCGCCAAATTTCCTTGAAACGAGGTTGTCGATCTGATAGAACCTTTCAAAGATCTTTTCATGATGTTCGGGCGGAATTCCTATTCCTGTATCCTTTACAAAAAATTCCAGGCAACCATCCTTAAGAGAATATCCAAAGTCAATATTCCCCTCTTTGGTAAATTTGGTTGCATTATTTATCAGGTTTGACAGTATCTGGATAACCTTTGTGCCGTCAGTCATAATCAATGCCTTTTCATCAGGTAATCCGGCATCAAGGTTTATTGAAATGAGATCCGGTTTTTCCTTGTAACTGAATTGCTCATCAAGGCTTCTGAGTGATGAATTAAGGTTCATCTCTTTGATATTCAGCTTTACCTGGCCGCTTTCGATATTTGCTATATCAACAATATCGTTGATAATTGAAAGCAATTGGCTCCCGCTCTGAAAAATAATATCGATGAACTGATGTTTTTCTTCTTCAGTTGTATCAGGTTCGTTAAGAAGCGCAGAAAACCCTATAATGGCATTCATAGGTGTTCTGATCTCGTGAGAGACATTGTGTAGAAAAGCAGTTTTTAACCGGTCACTCTCTTCAGCTTTTTCTTTTGCTGCTATGAGTTCAGATTCTGCTTTTTTGCGCTGGGTTATATCCTCGATCATTGCCAGGAAATACTGAACTTCATCATTATTATTCCTGATAATACTGATGGTTGACGATCCCCATATAACAGTCTTATCTTTACGGATATACCTTTTTTCTGTATGGTAGACCGGTATTTCTTCGGCTACCAGCCTTAAAAGCGACACATCATCTCCAGCAATATAATCGGGATGTGTAAAATTCTGCAGTGTTACAGATTTTAATTCCTCCTCTTTATATCCGAGCATTTTACAGAATGCTGAATTTGCCCGTATTATACCTAGGTCTTTGCCAGTCATGGCGATGCTTATAGGACTTTCTTCGAAAATTTTCCGGAAACGTTCTTCACTTTCCCGAAGAGTCTCCTCTGCGAACCTGCGTTCCGTTATATCGCGGCAAATTGATTGAAAGTATTTAACTCCTTCAATCTCAACCTTTCGTGCACTTATCTCTACAGGTAATGTTGTGCCGTCCTTCCTGATATGGACAGTTTCGTATGTGGAATAACCTATTTCATCAATGATTCTGTTTTCATTTTCAAGATCCTTGACAGCACCCGGAGCCCTTATTTTTGAGAGGTTCATCCCTATAAGCTCGTTTCTGTCGCGCTGGTAAGCTTCTGCTGCCCTGTCGTTTGCCTCAATTATATTCAAATTCCTGTCAGTAAGAAATATTATATCATTTGCATATTTCAGAATATAATCAAAATGTTTTCTTAAAGCCATATGGTCAAGTTCCGTTTCATATTTCTCACGGTAAAACCTGGCATTCTCGTTCCATTCCAGAATCCCAAGCAGCAAACCTATGGTCAGGATAAAAAGTATTATAATTATGATTATCATCGTCATCTGCTTATTTAAAGCAGAGAAGACTTCATTATGATTTATTTTAGCTATGAGATACCATTGAGATCCGGGGACTTTCTTCATGGCAGAGATCACCGATGCTCCTCTGTAATCAATGCCCTCGCTTGTTCCTTCAATGCCCCTGACAGCCATTGCCCCAGGGAGTTTTTCCTCCGAAACTGATTTTCTGAGCACCAGACTGGAATTCTTTTTAAACCTTAGTTCATTCAGATAGAGTACCTCTTCTCCTTCCTGTCTTATCAGAAGAGCTTCTGCAGTCTTATTGGGAACTGGCCAGGTTCTTACCAGCGGATAAAGGATTTCTTCAGGATCGATCCTCAGAGCAAGCAATCCAAATGTATGGGAATTTTTCTGCCACGTATTGATAAGTGGTATAACGAGATCGAGATGAATGTAGCTTATATTGCTTACCTGATGAAGGTCGGTAAGAACTCCTGACTCCAGTTTCATCAGATCGGACCACTGATGTCGCAGGTAGTCACCCATAATAGTATCCTGGTCCGGGTAATGTCCGCGGACCTTACCGAGTGAATCAATTAGAAGGATGTTTTTATATTCAATATTCCTGGTAACTGATTTCAGTGCAGCAACAATATCTGAATAAGGGGCTTTAGGTTTAGCGTTGTTCAGGTAATCATGCAAGAGCTTTACAAAGGGGGTGTTTTCGCCTATCATTACTGCATCGCCAATTCTCTCATTGCGCCATTGTGCGATTTGTTTTACTTTAAGGTCAGCAATAGCTGAAAGTTCGAGATTCTTTTCATTCAGCAGCCTCCTTTTCTGGCTTTTATAATAGAACAATCCAAGCAAGATACTGCTTGCTGAAATAATTATAAAAAGAACAATTAATAGCCACGGAGTAGCCGGTTTTTGCCTGTGCGAAACCATTATCAGTTGCCCTTAAAAATATAATTGATTCTTAATCCCTTCACAATTCTGAACTGTAAAATTAACACTTTACTTTAAAATTGAGCCAACCAAATCACTTTAATAAGTCGGGGAAAGATTCTTTCTTTTTTATTATAACGGACGCAAGGATTGAGATAAGAAGAATTGATATTATTATTCCCAGTGATACCAGAATTGGTATTTCAAAATGAATATAGGATGCGAGCATTTTAAAACCAACAAAAGCAAGTACAATTGCAAGTCCTACTTTCAGGAATCTGAATAATCCCATTAACCCTGAGACTGCAAAATAAAGCGAACGCAATCCCAGTATCGCAAAAATATTTGAAGTATACACTATGAATGTATCCTTGCTGATAGCAAGAACTGCAGGAATGCTGTCAACGGCAAATATCAGGTCAGTTGATTCAATGACAAGCAGGACAAGAAATAAAGGTGTCGCGTATAGTCTTTTGTTTTGCCGGACAAAAAGTGAGTCCCCATGAAGTGTTTCGGTAACCGGAAATAATTTCCTGAAAAGTCTCACCAGACTGTTTTTTTCGGGCTCAACCGATACTTCCTCCTTTTGAAACAGCATCTTAAGACCTGAAAAGACAAGAAAAGCACCAAAAATAAGGACTATCCAATGGAACCTGTTTATCAGTGCCACCCCGGCAAAAATAAAAATTCCCCTCATTATCAGAGCTCCTAAAATCCCCCAGAACAATATTTTATGCTGGTATTGCGGCTTAACGGAGAAATACGAGAAGATTAAAATAAAGACAAAAATATTGTCGACGCTCAACGAGTATTCTATCACATAACCAGTCAGGAATTCAAGCGCTTTGACCTTTCCAAACTGAAGAAGTACGAATATGTTAAAAGCCAATGCAATTGCTATCCATACTCCGCTCCAGATAAGGGCCTCCTTTACAGCAATTTTATGAGCCTTCTTATTAAAAACACCGAGATCGAGAGCAAGCACAGTGAAAATTACAGCGTTAAATATTACCCAGAATAATATGCTGGCTTCCATAATTTAAGATTGAACAGCAAAGCTAAAAAATAAATCATTCCAACTGCCATCTGAAAATAGAGTTTTAAAGTACTATTCATTTCAAGTACTGATTATGAGGATTTCAGGCTAATCCCAAAAAACTTTCTTACATTTAGGGCCGTAATTTAAAAATGCTGAAATGAGCATAGGAAGAACCATAATCCTGAATGCCATTATTCCAATGATAATGGTTCCCTTCAATTTATTCCCTCAAAAAGGTAATAGTGGACCTAACCAGATAAATGCCAGTGATCTGGAGGCATATGTTTCCTTTTTAGCTTCACCTTCGATGAAAGGAAGGTCAAACGGGGAACCAGAACTTGATATAACAGTCAATTATCTTGCAACACAGGCAAGGTTATTAGGACTAAAGCCAGCAAATGGTAATAGTTATCTCCAGCCTTATACGGTCATGAAAAAATTCATTGATCCTGAAAGATCCTCAATAACTATTATTAAAAATAAAAGTGATTCTGTACTGGTAAAAGACCCGATGATCCAGCTTTTTCCAATCGGGGCCTCAGATTTTAAAATTGAGGGTGAGGTAATTTTTGCAGGTTATGGAATTAAGGCTGATAAATACAAATATAACGATCTTGAAAATATTTCTCCCGAAGGAAAAATACTTCTCCTTATGAACAGGTCGCCGCTCTCTGAGGACGGTACCAGGTTTCTGTTTGACGAAGAGGTATGGTCAACATTCATGAGCATACAGGCAAAGCTGACAAACCTGATGTTCTCCAAAGCCAAAGCGATCCTTATTGTCTCTGATCCCAAATCGGGATGTTCATCAATTGAACAACAGTACCCCGGAATAGCAAATGAATTAAAATCAAGTAAATATCTTAAGGGATCAAAACCTTTGACCATCGATATGCCAGCAATGCCAAGAATAATCTTTGTGCACAGATCGGTAGCTGATGAATTGCTGAAGGGAACCGGACATACTCTTGACGAATTACAGAAGAGTATTGATCTCAGCCTGAAACCTCAGTCTTTCCTGATTCCCGGGAAGGAATTAAAAATAACGGAAGCCTCAAAAACAGGGGAGATCATACTGAATAATGTAGCAGCATGGATAGAAGGAAGCGACCCCGTATTGAAAAAGGAGATATTAGTCTTTTCAGGCCATGCTGACCACATTGGAGGAGAGGGTGACAAAATAAATACAGGAGCAGATGATGATGCATCCGGATGCGCAGCACTCCTCGAGATAGCTCAGGCATTCCAGAGCCTTGATAAAAAACCTCTGAGATCACTCCTTTTCCTTTGGGTTACCGGTGAAGAAATCGGACTTTTCGGTTCGCAGTCGTATGTCGACAACCCCCTCTTCCCGCTTGCGAATACGGTTGCTGATCTGAATATGGATATGATAGGAAGGGTAAAGGGTGTCGCAGATACCACTGATGAGACTCCAATGACTGGTAAATCAAAAGTATTTGTGATTACCGGAAATCAGAGCAAGGAACTTGTTGACATTGCAAATGATGTCGATAGAAAGTCACCCATCGATCTGGATTACAGCCTGAGCGGAAGAAAAAGCCCTCTTCAGCTCTTCTCAAGAAGCGATCATTATAATTTTGTAAAGAAAGATATTCCCGTCCTCTTCTTCACAACAGGATTGCATTCAGATTATCATAAACCTGGAGATATTGTTGAGAAAATTGATTTTGGGAAAATGGAACTGATTGCAAAAATGGTTTACGAGATAGGATTTACCGTTTCAAACAGGAAGACAAGAATAATAGTTGATAACCCATATAGCAAATGGTGAAACGAGTTATAAGCCGGAAGAGGTTCCTGTCGGCTGCACTTGCAGGCATGGCTGGAATAAAACTTATATCACAAACCCGTGATTCCGGTCCTTTGGAAACTGCAGGCAAACGTATTGTCGGAAAGACAGGAATAATGGTCACTCCTATCTGTTTCGGAGCCCCCCGGACAAATGAAGAATCATTGATAAAATATGCTATTGACAAAGGCATCACCTTCATTGATACAGGCAGGTCGTACGGTAATGGTAATAATGAAAAGCTTGTTGGAAGGGCTGTTTCAGGAATCAGGAAAAGTGTTGTGATCCAGTCAAAAATAAGACTTGATCCGAATGAGCTGCCATCTGGTGGAAAAGGCAGGAAAGGCTCTGATGAGATCCGGGATGTTTTGAGTTTAAAGCTGGAAGAGAGCCTTAAAGCTCTTAATTCGGACTATATAGATATCCTGTTATATCACGATGCCTCACAGGAAGATCTGCTTTTTCATGACGAAGTGTTGAGATTCTATAATGAGACGAAAAGTACCGGAGTGATCAAAGCTCATGGATTTTCAACCCATAATGATTTAATGAATTTGCATGAAAGAAATAATAAAGAGCTTTTTTATGATGTCATTATGGTCCCCTTTAACCACAAAGGCTCATTTGTCCATTCCGTTACCGGCAGATTTTCTGAATGGGATCAGGAGAGGCTTATTGCCGCTCTGACTGAAGCAGGAAAAAAAGGTATCGGAGTTATCGCTATGAAAACATGTTCAGGTGGCAAATATTCATCATCGCCCGGCATAGAGCCAAGCTACAGTGAAGCTGTCAGGTGGGTAATTCAACATCCGTTTATTAGCTCTGCAGCAATTGCAATGGCAAATTTTGAACAGGTGAATGAGTATTTGTTTTAACAAATTCCATGGTTAAAAGCACTATTATTACAATGCATCAGCGACAACGAATGTGCTGCCCCCAATGAAAATCAAATCATTTTGTGATGCATTTTCCTTTGCCGCCGCAACAGCTGACTTCACAGTCGGAAAGCTGGAACCTTTAAGATTCCATTTGGCAGCTTCAGCCATCAGGACGTTCTCATCAAGAGCTCTGGGAACGGAAGCCCTTGTGAAGTAATAAGTTGCCGAGGAAGGGAAAAGAGGAAGTACTGAATTACGATCCTTATCACTTACAAAACCAAGTACTATATGAACTTCCCGACAGGGTATCTTCTCCAATTGATTCATGACATATTCCAAACCCTCCCTGTTATGACCGGTATCACAGATAATCAGCGGCTTCCTACCGAGAATCTGCCACCTGCCCATTAACTTCGTGTTGACTACAACTTTGCTGATTCCGTCAATGATATTTTCGTCTTTAAATTCTATGATTCCCTGAAGTGCCCTGAAAGCCTGAAAAACAGCCGTAATGTTTTTAGACTGGTAATCTCCCCCAACACATATTTCCCCCAGGAAAGATTTCTTTGATAAATTATCCCATACGGTATAGACTCTTTTTTCTGCTTCTAGATCCAGGTCATTCAGAACACATGAAAAATTCTGATCAGCAAAATATATTGCAGATCCTGTTTCCAGTGCTTTTTCAATAAAAACGGATTTAGTCTCTTCCTGCGTTTCGCTTATCACAACCGGAACCCTGTTTTTAATTATTCCCGCCTTTTCATACGCTATCTTGCTTAAAGAATTGCCAAGGAGATCCATGTGATCATGACCGATATTGGTAATAACCGAAAGCACCGGATTAATAATATTTGTAGAATCGAGTCTTCCTCCAAGTCCAGTCTCGATAACAGCAATTTCAACGCCCTCAGAGGCAAAATAATCAAATGCCATTGCAACTGTCATTTCGAAAAATGAAGGCTTAAGTGAGCTGAGGATAGAAGAATGCCTTTCAACAAATCCGGTAACAGCCTTTTGGGTAATCAATTTACCATCAACTTTTATTCGTTCCCTGAAGTCTTTCAAATGAGGCGATGTATAGAGCCCGGTTTTATAGCCGGCTTCCATAAGAACAGATGCAATCATATGAGAGACAGATCCCTTGCCATTAGTACCTGCTATATGAATTGTCCTGTATCTTGAATGGGGCCTGCCAAGATTTTCATCAAAAGCCAGGGTATTATGCAGGTCATTTTTATATGCGGCCTTACCTATCCTGTGATAAGCAGGCAACTGACTAAAAAGAAATCGTATGGTCTGATTGTAATTCATTTCTTTAAACTGAACTACAAATTAACATACTTTCAACACACACAACAAAGTATTCTTTATTTTAGTTATTTTTGCAGCGTGCTGACCGGGAATATCCATTAAATACAGTTTACTGATTTTAAATTACTTAACGATGATAAAGAAACACAATAAAAAGCTTTTTATAATTGATACAAATGTTCTTCTTCACGATTACAAATGCATATACAATTTCGAGGAAAATGATGTTATCATCCCGATAGTTGTTCTGGAGGAGCTTGATAAGTTCAAGAGAGGGAATGATATTATTAACTTTCACGCACGTGAATTTACCCGTGAACTGGATAAGCTATCAGGTGATATGCTATTGACTGCGAATATTCCGCTCGGCGAAAACCTCGGAAATCTTCATATTGAAACAGGACGTGATTTCTCCGAAAAAGTAAGCCAGTCTTTTTCTGAAAGAACACCCGACCATCGTATCCTAGCAATTGCCGATTACGTTTGCAGCGTGAACAAGGATAAAGCAGTCGTCCTGATTTCGAAGGACATAAACCTGAGGATGAAAGCAAAATCGCTGGGGATCATGGCGCAGGATTACCAGAATGATAAAGTTGCAAATATAGATGATCTTTATAAAGGGATCCAGGTTCTGGAAGGTGTTGATCATGGCCTTATCAGCAAACTCTATGAAGTTCCGGAAGGTGTCGGTGCAGCTGACTTTAAACTTGATCCTGCACTAAAAGGGCACCAGTTCTTCATTATGAAAAACACAGGTTCAAGTGCTTTGGCCCATTACAATCCTGTTAACAAGATACTTAACAGGGTAATCAAACAAACTACCTACGGGATAGATCCCAGGAATGCTGAACAGACTTTTGCAATAGAAGCCCTTTCAAACCCTGATATTCAACTTGTTTCTTTGACCGGAAAAGCAGGAACCGGTAAGACTTTGCTTGCCCTTGCCGCAGCTCTTCAACAACATAAAAGATACAAACAGATATTCCTTGCCAGACCAATTGTTCCGCTGGCAAACCGCGATTTAGGTTTCCTTCCCGGGGATGTGAAGGAGAAGATGGATCCTTATATGCAGCCTTTGTATGATAACCTTACGGTAATCAAGCACAAATTCAGCCACCAGAGTCCGGAGTTCATAAGGATAAATGATATGATGAAGGAGGAAAAACTGGTCATTACGCCTCTCGCATACATCAGAGGACGAAGCCTTTCAAGCATTTTTTTCATTGTTGATGAAGCTCAGAACCTTACACCCCATGAAATCAAGACAATTATAACAAGGGCAGGGGAAGGAACAAAAATGGTTTTTACAGGCGATATTGAACAAATCGATTCGCCGTACCTCGATACTGCATCAAACGGGTTAAGCTATTTATCTGACAAAATGAAAGATCAGGATATTTTTGCACATGTAAACCTGGTGAAAGGGGAACGAAGTTTTCTTGCAGAACTTGCCAGCAAATTGCTTTAGAATAGTCCGAGCTTTTTACAGTTTATATACAAATGCTAATAAATAAAACCATGAGAAACAAATCATTACTCTTCGTATTAATTGCTGTAATTATTATTGGTGGAGCAACATCTGTGATCTACGGACAGTCGAGAAAGAAAAATACGGATACCGGGCAAAGCAGGAGAAATGAAAAAGGAACCGTTCAGCTGTTTAATGGCAAAGATCTTTCTAACTGGTCTTTTTTCCTGAAGGATCCTGCCGTTGATCCGACTACGGTCTTCACTGTGCAGAACGGAGTGATTCATATAAAAGGGGACCCGTTTGGATATATGAGAACTAAAGACATCTATTCCGAATACAAACTCCATGTGGAATGGAGATATCCGGTCGAAGCGTCTAATAGTGGAGTGTTCATACATGCCAATCTGCCTGATACTATCTGGCTCAGGACATTTGAATGCCAGCTTAAGGCGGGCAGTGCAGGCGATTTTGTATGCATGAATGGAGCTACCATGAATGAACAGAAAAATAATTCACGAATGGTATCTAAAATGGCAAACTCGTCCGAGAAACCTGTCGGAGAATGGAATACGCTGGAAGTTACATGCAAAGCCAACACAATTGAAGTTTATGTCAACGGGGTGCTCCAGAATAAAGCTACCGGCACTTCAGCAAGCAAAGGATATATTTGCCTGCAGAGCGAAGGCAAGGAGGTCGAATTCAAAAATGTTTATATTACAAAGCTACCACAGGAAAAGCATAAATAATTACAGTAACCGTTGTCCGCCTGCTTGCTCTAATACCAGTTTTTAAACATGAAATCTTCTAAAAGAAAGGTAGCATTTCATACACTGGGGTGTAAACTGAATTTTGCTGAAACTTCAACAATGTCAAGGTCATTTCCGGAAGATCAGTTTGAAAAAGTTAAGCCTGGGGCAAAAGCCGATATTTATGTTATTAATACATGCTCCGTTACCGATACTGCTGACAGGAAATGCAGGCAGGCAATCAAAAAATTTATAAACCGGTCGCCCGATGCTGTAATAGCTGTTGTAGGTTGTTACGCCCAGCTTAATCCTGAAGAAGTTTCGTCAATTCCGGGTGTTGATCTTGTACTTGGAACCAACGAGAAATTCAATGTTTCAGATTATCTTATAAACAGGCGTAAATGGGATATTCCTGAAGTTCATGCCTGCAATCCTGAGGCATTGGAAAGATTCTATCCTTCGTGGTCGATGGGAGACAGAACCCGCTCTTTTCTGAAGGTCCAGGACGGATGCGATTACAAATGTTCGTATTGTACAATTCCTGCAGCAAGAGGGCACAGCAGGAACCCTGATATCAGATCGCTTGTCGGAGAGGCTGAAAAAATAGCAGAAAAAGGTATTAAAGAAATCGTTCTGACAGGTGTTAATATAGGTGATTACGGGAAATCAACCGGAGAATCGTTCATTTCACTAATAAAAGAACTGATAAAGGTTAATGGTATAGAAAGATACAGGATTTCATCAATTGAACCGAATCTGCTGACCGATGAGCTTATCAGCCTTATTGCAGAAAACAGGAAGATAGTACCCCACTTTCATATACCTCTTCAAAGCGGATCCGACAGGGTGCTTGGTCTCATGAGAAGGAGATATAAAAGAGCGAAGTTTGAAGACAGGGTACGGAAAATCAGAAAGAGTATTCCATTGGCAGGAATCGGGGCAGACGTAATAGTGGGCTTTCCGGGGGAGTCGGATCAGGATTTTGAGGATACCTATAACTATTTAATTGAAATGCCATTGTCCTACCTGCATGTTTTCAACTTTTCGGAACGTCCCGGAACTCCTGCAGAAAAGATGACCCTTAAAGTCCCTTACATGACCAGGGAAAAGAGAAGTAAAAGGCTGATATCACTCTCGGAAAAAAAACATCATGAATTTTGTAAACTCAACACAGGACAGTTATCTGAAGTTTTATTTGAGCATACAAATAGTGACGGAATGATAACAGGTTTCACAGGGAACTACCTCAGGACTGAATATCCATGGGATCCGGAAATGGCTGGTAAAGTATTAAAAGTAAAGCTCACTTGTATCTCAGGATCAGGAAGAATGAATGCAGAATTAGTATTTTGACCAATGACAGATCTTAAAGGCCTTTGTATTGATATTGAAGCAGCTGCAAAAACGGCAGCTGATTTCATTAAAAAGGAATCGGAAGTATTTGATCTTAATCAGATTGAATCGAAAGGATTAAACAACTTTGTATCTTATGTTGATAAGGGGTCGGAGAAGATGCTTATTGAGAATCTCGGTCGACTGATTCCTGAAGCAGGATTTGTTGCCGAGGAGGGAACGTCATCGAAAAAAGGATTGAAATACAACTGGATCATAGATCCTCTCGATGGTACTACCAATTTTCTTCATGGCGTACGGCCATTTGCAATAAGCATAGGACTGATGGAAAATGATGAAGTAATTGCCGGAGTGGTACATGAGGTTGGCGGTAATGAAACTTTTACAGCCTGGAAGAATGGTGGTGCCTGGCTTAATGGCAAAAGAATCCATGTTTCCTCCATTCCAAAGTTATCCGGATCTCTGGCAGCTACAGGTTTCCCTTATAATCTCTTTGACAGGCTTGATCCTTATATGAATCTCCTGACCTATCTTGTGAAAAATACCCATGGATTAAGGAGACTCGGATCTGCTTCGATCGACCTTGCATATGTGGCATGTGGCAGGTTTGATCTTTTTTTTGAATATGATCTTAAATTATGGGACATCGCAGCCGGAATGTTGCTCGTAAGAGAAGCGGGAGGCCGGTTCAGCGATTTCTCGGGAAATATGAAAGGCCTTACAGGTGATGAAACAGTTGCATCTAACGCCCTTATTTATAATGAAATAATTGAAATCATCGGTGGTTTTATGAAAAACAAGACCAAATAGTCCAATGAGGACAGTCGGATTCTATATTTTCTATTCTATTAACTGGATTATAACGCTGTTGCCGTTAAGAATTCTCTACTTTTTTTCTGATATTCTCTACATTTTGCTTTGTTATGTGGTGTCATACAGGAAGAAGGTAGTTATAGAAAATCTGAGAAATTCATTTCCTGAAAAATCGCCTGAAGAGCTTAAATTGGTAACCAGAAAATTTTACAGGCATTTTGCTGACCTTTTAATTGAAACATTGAAGCTTACTCACCTTAGCAACAAAGAATTAATGAAAAGAATGGCATTCAGAAATCCTGATTTGATTGAACGCCTGTACGATTCGGGGCGCGATGTGGCCGTTGTGCACAGCCATTTTAATAACTGGGAATGGCTGACAGCTTGCTTTCCGCTTTATACAAGATACAAGGCTGTTGGTGTATATAAACCTGTAAAGAACAAATCATTCGAAAGATTTTTAAACAATCTGCGTTCAAGAAACAATGCTTGCCTGATCGCTATGAAACATATTGTCAGAGAAATAGTTGAGAACCAGAATAAAAACATAAGAACACTTTATGGTTTCATCTCTGATCAGACACCGGTAAAAAGTCAGATAAAATACTATACTTCTTTTCTGAACCAGGAAACCCCTGTGTTCCTGGGTTTAGAGAAAATTGCCAAAAAATACGACATGTCCGTGGTTTTCATGAATGTTCGGAAAGTCAGGCGGGGGTATTATGAATTTACAATTGAATTGTTGCATGAATACACTGCCACTCTGCCGGAATATGAAGTGACTGATAAACATGTAAGGAGGCTCGAAGAATTGATCAGGGAGAATCCCGAATTCTGGATATGGACACATCGCAGGTGGAAATATAAGAAAACTGCTTAGAATGATTAAGACAGCTGTTATAATACTTAACTGGAACGGCATTGCCTGGCTGCAGAAATTTCTTGAGCGCGTGGTCAGGTATTCTACCGGCACAGATACTATTGTTTATGTAGCTGATAATGGTTCGACCGATGGTTCGGCAGACTGGATTTCAAATAATTTCAAAGATGTCACATTAATAAGAATTGAAAGTAACCTGGGGTTTGCCGGGGGCTATAACACGGCTATTAAACAGATCAATGCAACATATTTTGTTCTTCTTAACTCAGATGTAGAGGTGACTGAAGGCTGGCTTAATCCTATCGTTCAATTCATGGATAAAAATCCTGATGTGGCTTCATGCCAGCCTAAAATAAGATCGTATTATAAAAAAGATCATTTTGAATATGCAGGTGCGGCTGGAGGTTTCATCGATAAATTCGGATATACTTTTTGCAGGGGACGTATTATTTCTCATGTTGAAAAAGATAACGGACAGTATGACGATCATACCGATATTTTCTGGTCAACCGGAGCATGCATGATAGTCAGGCTGGAAGCCTGGATAAAATGCGGCGGGCTTGATGAGGCTTTTTTTGCGCATATGGAAGAGATTGACATGTGCTGGAGATTCCGGCTTGCAGGATACCGGATTTCATATGTTCCTGAATCGACAGTTTACCATGTCGGGGGTGGAGCTCTTCCTTATGAATCAGTAAAAAAGATATACCTGAACTTCCGTAACAATTTATTCCTGCTGTATAAAAACTTGCCGGACAATAAATTACACCGGATCCTGTTTATCAGGAAACTTCTCGACGGGCTGGCAGCAATCATGTTCATTTTCTGGGGCAGACCCGAATTTACAAAAGCAATCTGGAAAGCCCATATTGATTATTACAGAAACTTAAGAATCCTGAAAGAAAAAAGAAAGTTGGTCAGAAATCTGACTGAAGATAAATCCAGAGGTCAGTTAGTGAACAAGAGTATTGTTTTCAGGTTTTATATCAGAGGCGATAAGACTTTTAGCAGCCTGAAAATCCAAAATGGAACAATATGAAAACATCCCAGATAATCATTTTCCTGACAGTTGTACTCTCAATTTACTCTTTTACAAATATTTATATCTATTATAAAGGCTACAACTCTATCCTGGCTTTTCATAATTTCCGGTTATGGTATATGATCATTTTTATCATCCTGGCATCTACCTTTGTTCTTGGAAAGATTCTTGAGGCCAGGCACTCCTCAGTTTTAGCAGACATCCTTAATATTATAGGGGGATTCTGGATGGCATTTATGCTTTATGGTTTCATCTTCCTGTTCCTGTCAGATATAGTTATACTGGCTCTCCGGATACCTGGTATTGTAAACGGGGGAAATATCCTGCTTTACAGGAAATGGGCATATTTAGCCACCCTTTTCATCTCTTTCATTCTAATCGCAGGCGGGTTTGTAAATGCCCTGATCCCGCATGTTAAAACTTATAATATAACTATCGACAAACCTGCCGGCGGATTACATAACTTAAGGATTGCAGCAGTATCAGATATACACCTCGGTAGTATAATAAGAAAAAGGAGCATAAAAAAGCTTTCGGAAATTCTAAAGAAGCAGGAACCTGATCTTGTGCTGCTTCTCGGAGATATAGTTGATGGGGAAATCGGTCCTGTTTTACGCGATGACCTTCTAAAATACTTTAAATGCCCCAAATGTGGTGACGGACTTTATGCAATTACCGGCAATCATGAATTTATAGGAGGGGCAAAACGCACCATACCTTATATCGAGAGCAAAGGGATCAGAATCCTGAAAGACGAAATTGTTGAGATAGAGGGCGGGATACAATTAATCGGCAGACTTGACAGGGATTCAAAGCGGTTCTACGGGAAAGAACGTAAAAGACTTGAAGAACTGGTAAGGGATGTAGATTTATCCAAACCTGTAATATTGCTTGATCATCAGCCGTTTGAGCTGAGTGAAACAGAAAAGTGCGGTATTGATCTACAGCTTTCAGGCCATACCCATAACGGACAAATGTGGCCTTTGAACTACGTTACTTCCAGGATTTATGAGTTGAGTTATGGTTATCTGAAAAGAGGAAATACTCAATATATTGTATCGTCAGGATACGGTCTCTGGGGACCAAGAGTCAGATCGGGCAGCAGATCGGAAGTGCTGATAATTAATATTAAGTTTAAAACAGATTCTGATGTTTCTTTAAAATAGCATTCCTATAGAAGATCATACACTTTTTCAAGAGCCATCCCTCTTGATCCTTTTATCAGGATGAAAGAACCTTTGAGCGGCTCAGCTTTAAGGTATTCCCTTAATGATCTAAGATCCTGAAATGCATTAAAGCCAAACCCAGCCGAAACCTTCAGAAAGGTACTTCCTACCAGAAGCACTTTTTCAGGATTAAGCGGCTTGATCTCCGAGAGCAATTTTAAATGTTCATCTTCACCTTTATCGCCAAGTTCCAGCATATCACCCAGGATTAAAATCTTTCTGCTTGTTTTAAGATCAAAAAATGATTTTACAGCAAGCATCATGCTTGTAGGATTCGCATTGTAAGAGTCACAGATCAGCGTATTATTAGGAGTTGTTTTTACCTGCGACCGGTTATTCCCAGGTTGATATTTTGCAATGGCCTCCGCAATATCATCTATTTCAATTCCAAGGAACAGACCCGTAGCAATTGCCGCAGTAATATTTTCAAGATTATAGACTCCAAAAAGACCAGTTTGAATATCATGAATTCTGTGCTGGTATTTAACTCTTACTGCAAGGTTCATCTCAGAGGGTAATGCTTCGACAATCAACTCAACTCCGGTAGGGTTTGAAAAAGGAACTCCCCTGTTCACAAGCTTATAGATTCTTTCAACAAGCAACGGATTTTTATCATTATACAACGCTATACCATTAACTTTCCTCAGATGTTCATAAAGCTCAGTTTTAGCTTTAAGTACTCCTTCAAAAGATCCAAAACCTTCAAGATGTGCTGTTCCAATGTTAGTTATTATTCCATAATCGGGCCTGGCAATATTACATAAGGTGCGGATTTCACCCAAGTGGTTGGCTCCCATTTCAAGAATCATCATTTGGGAATCTTCCGGTGCAGTTAAGATTGTCAATGGTAATCCGATTTCATTATTAAGATTCCCCCTGGTAAAGTGAACCTTAATCTTTTTTGACATTATGGCAGCAATTAGTTCTTTGGTCGTGGTCTTTCCATTCGTTCCTGTTATTGCCAGAACAGGCGCCTTGGTCATTTTGCGGTGAAGCGTGGCAAGAGCCTGCAGTTCGAGAAGGCAGTCATCGACCAGAATCGTCTTATCTGTTTCATAGACAGGATCGTCAATCACTGCATAAGAAGCTCCTTTGTCAAGCGCTTCCACGGCATATTTATTACCATTGAAATTCTGGCCCCAAAGCGCAAAAAAAAGCTGACCTTTTTTGATAGTTCGTGAATCCGTTGAAACACCGGTTGATTCTTCCCTGAAAATTCTATATAACTGTTCCGTTTTCATAAATTTAAAAAAATGCCTCATTATGGATACATAATGAGGCTATTATTAAAATGTTCTTTATTCCATTATAATCCTGCCGGGCTTCCGACTCTGATCATTGCACATCTGAACCCAATATCATCACGGCTGCTTTCCTGATCGAGGAACCTTCTTGTCGAAGGATTTAACCAGTATGCCCTGTCCTTCCATGATCCGCCTTTATAAACCCTTGCGTTATCATTAATAAGTGTGAAGTATTCCTTTTCTTCCTGAATATACATTCTTGAGGATCCTTTTTTTGCATCGCCAGTATTCCAGTCGGCATCTGATTTAATTGCTGATTGCAAATCGCCATCCCGGTAATTTCTGTAGTCACCCTTCTGATAATTATACCTGTTGGCTACATCTTTGTCCTGAACCGTATCGATATAAAGACGTCCGAGTTTGTCTTTTCCAACCACTGATCCGTTGGCATCTCTCCTGAGGTCCGTGAAAACGTTGCCCCTGAAAGGATTGAATCCGTCAACATCCTCAGACGTGAGAGGACGGTAAACGTCCTGAACCCATTCATTTACGTTACCAGCCATGCAGTAAAGACCATAATCATTAGGCCAGTAAGATTTTACATCGGTAGTTATGCTACCGTTATCATTAAGACTACCCGCAACTCCCATCATGTCGCCTCTTCCACGGACAAAATTCGCCATCATCTCGCCACGCGATTTTTTCGCTGAATTCCTGACATTATGGCCATCCCAGGGGTATATTCTTCTTTCATAAACACGTTCTTCAAAAGTATTGCCTTTCAGAGAATAGGCTGCAAATTCCCATTCTGCCTCGGTTGGCAGCCTGTAAGCCGGAAGAAGTAATCCATCTTCAAAATTGGTACGCCTTTCAGTCTGATTTGGATTGAGGCTTTCACGAAGCTGATTTACAACACCTTCATACTGACCTGCTAGATATGCTTCTGTGTTAAAGTTTTTCTCATTAAGCTGGTTTGGATCAGGATTCAATTCTCCTTCATCAATAAGCAGCTGTTCATTGACCCTGTCAGTTCTCCATAAACAGTAATCATTTGCTTTGGTCCAGCTCACTCCGACAACAGGATAATTATTATATGAAGGATGACGGAAATAATACTGAACATACGGATCATTAAAACCCATAGGACTTCTCCAGACAAGTGTATCAGGTAAAGCTCTCCTGAATACTTCAGGATAATCCCTGTAAACCCTTTTAATCCAGAACAGATATTCACGGTAGTCAACATTTCTTACTTCTGTCTCATCCATATAGAATGAAGATACGGTAACTGTCCTGGGCAAATTATTCCAGTCAAACATCACATCCTGTTCCACACGACCCATGGTAAACCGACCTCCTTCAATAAGTACAAGGCCTGGTCCCGTTCTCTGCTCTGCACCAAGTGCAACTTCAAATCCTCCATTGTCAGGATCATTATATTTCCACCCGGTTGTGGCGGAAACATTAGAGTCACCTCTTTTGCCACCCTTACACGAAATGAGAATCAGTGCAGCAACAAATATAACCGACAAGGTTCTGAATCTATACATAACTCCTTAATTTTAATGGCATTTATGAATCTTCAATTATATGATTAATATGTCTCTTTTTTTTAGACATCAAATATAACTACATATCAGGTATATTTATTGTTCTTAATTTAATTCTTTTTTCAACTTTGTTTAAACTGAAAGTCAGGCCAGTCT
>Ga0208980_10000582_pt1 | contig 20947 bp, 19 predicted proteins | sample WetSurMetagenome_3_FD_187993 | JGI IMG/M metagenome (GOLD analysis project Ga0208980, IMG submission 187993) | Wetland microbial communities from Twitchell Island in the Sacramento Delta, sample from surface sediment Aug2011 Site A1 Bulk (version 2) | ecosystem: Environmental > Aquatic > Marine... | reverse complement strand
TAATCTCATTTCCAAGCATCTCACCATCGGCATGAACGGATATCGGATGGCTTGATTCAATGCTGATGCTGGTTCCTGTCTTGAACTGCACCCCGTGCAAACCCTCATGTTTTCCTCTCATCACAGCGGGCATAAGTTTCAGAATGTCAATTGTGCGAGCCTCATTAATCAAACAAATGTCGAGCAGCCCGTCATCCATTTTTGCCTTGGGAGTCAAGTAGAAGCCCCCTCCAACACAAACGCCGTTTCCGACAGCTATCAGCAAGTTCCGTGCAACATTCTTCCATCCGTCAATTTCGACAGAGTAGATCGGAGAGTTGTATTTGCGTAACGTCTGGAGCACAGCAACCAGGTAAAGCAATGTTCCCGTTGCATACCTGATGTGTTTCGTCTGTTCCGCAACGGCAGCGTCAAACCCAACACCGACACCATTGATGAAGTACGAGATAGTTGACCCATCTTTCCCATGTTCCCACACTTGCGTCTTCGCGACATCAATTCTCCTGACTACTTGGCGTGAAATGACCGATATTGCATCGTTAAGCCTGGCAGGCACAGCTACGGACTTCACGAAATCATTTCCTGACCCGATCGGGATAATACCCAAGATCTTTTCTGTGCCCATGATCCCATTCAGCACCTCGTGGATCGTTCCATCACCCCCTACAGCCACAACAACTGGCGAAGCGGTTCTGCGTGCCAGATTTGTGGCATCATGCGGACCACTTGTTTCAACAAGATGGAAATCCGGGACATTGGAGCGGAGGCTCTCAATGATTCTCTCCTTGAACTTTCGCCCAGATCCTTTTCCCGCCATCGGATTGAGGATGAACGTGAATTTGCTCAACGGTCGCCTCTTTCGACCCGTTCTGTCAAGCCTGCGATAGAATTTGATTTCACATCATATAACAGTTTGCCGGAAAACAAAATATGTGCGCTTCCCTCAAGCTCCGGGAATCGAACTTGGCCACTCACCACAGTTGCCCTGACCGTCAGGCACTCACCACTTTCTACTCGCACTTTGACTGGGAAACGAGTCCCAAAGTATTGGTTGGCCACTATTCCCGCTGCAACGGTACCTGTCCCGCAGGCAAGCGTCTCAGCTTCAACTCCACGTTCATATGTGCGAAGACGTAAAGAGTTATTCGACATGACTTCCACAAAGTTCACGTTTGTGCCGGACGGTGCGAAGAGTGGGTCATGTCGAATTCTAGAACCCAGCGAAGCCACTGCAATGTCCTTCACACCTGCAACGAACGCCACAACGTGTGGCGATCCTGTGTCAATGTAGAAGGCCCTGGAAATCGTTGCTCCCCAAGGGTGTGTCGGGAGAGGCCGGAGCCCCAACGGATCCTTCATACTTAAACTTACCAAATCATCAATAACCTCCGCTCGATAAATAAAGTCGAGCGATTCAAATGACATCTTTCTAGGTGTAATTCCGTTCGTGAACGCATAGCGTGCAAGGCACCTTCCCCCGTTGCCACACATTCCTCCATAACTACCGTCAGAGTTGTAGTAGTGCATCTTAAAGTGTGCAGATGAGCTATTGTCCAAGATCAGCAGTCCGTCTGCTCCAACGCCGAAATGCCGGGAGCAGATTCGCCGGGCAAATGTGGAGAGGTCCGCTGGAAGAAACTTATCTCTGTTGTCCACAATGACGAAGTCATTACCCGCTCCGGAGGCTTTCGTAAAAGGTATTTCAATGATCATAGACGTACCTGATCTTGGCTGAGACCACCTTGATGGCATGGCGGTTTGACACCATCAAGGCTGAAGTGAAACCACAAAACTAATGAAGCCCTCACTTGAGAGCTTCATTGTGGAGATGGCGGGAGTCGAACCCGCGTCCGAAGAGAGAACCATCAAGTCCACTACATACATAGTCTATCTTTCGAGCTTCACTTTTCCACATCCGATAGACAGGGCGTTAGAAAAGCAACCTCAAGCTTCCCGTTGCCGGGTTCACGGTGCGCTGTTGAGGAAAACGAACCGCTACCCTGCCGGAAGTCGACGCCTCGTCGAGACCTGGCAGGTGAGATCTCTGGAGACGGGCTACTTAGTTTTGGTTAAGCAGCCAGTGCGTAGTTGTAGTCTGCACTTATTGGTTTCCGTTTTATTAACGTGCAACACGGAGAGCACGGTATGCGTCCCTGACCATTCCCATCCCCGTCGAATCCAAGTCATCCCCTCGCAGAGAATCTAAGCAACAAAAAGACCATATTCAACTAGCCGAACGGTTTATTCTGTCGGATAGTTCCGAATGAGAGACCTCTTCAGGTATTCAAAGGCCTCCTTGGGACTGTCGCAATACCTGATCAACCGCAAATCTCCCTTTGAGACCACACCACGGGCCACCATCTGCTCCCAATTGATCACCTTGTTCCAGTAGTCTGAACCATATATCACAACGGTCATTTTCTTCCTGATTTTCTTTGTTTGGAGCAACGTCAGGATCTCCATCAGTTCGTCGAGCGTACCGAAGCCACCCGGGAAAACAATCAGAGCCTTGGCTAAATATGCAAACCAGAATTTACGTAGAAAGAAGTAGTGGAACTCGAAGCTAAGCCCTTTGGTGATATAGCGGTTGGCAAATTGTTCGAATGGCAAGCTTATGTTCATCCCGATGGACTTGCCGTTTGCCAAGAACGCCCCCTTGTTTGCTGCTTCCATAATTCCTGGACCACCCCCCGAACAAACCACGAACCGGTTAGGTTGCCGTAGCTTTTTGGACCATTGCGTGAGAAGCCTTGCCAATTCAACAGTGTCATCGTAGTACTTTGACATCTCCAGTAGCGCTTCCGCTTCTCTCACCTTTTCACGCAACGATGCCGACGGCTTGCTCACTGAACGAACTTCTTTTAGGAGTGAACGCAACTCCTTCAGGGCTTCCAACTTGGGTCTTATCCGCGCGGAACCGAAGAACACGATCGTGTCTCTTACGCCATGGTTTCTGAAGCGTTGCTTCGGCTCCAAGAACTCGGCGAGCATCCTGATGATCCGCCCATCTGGGCTGCTAAGGAATTCCAGATTCTTGTATGCCTTCACCGGCTTCTGTATCCGTTTTGCCATCGTGCTATCACTTCCTGTCTATGAATGATTGCGTCTCATGTTGACTAATGCGTAGAAGTTGCCACCTTTCCCATCAACGAGTACATCTGGTGTAATGACCCCCGAACTCTTGAGGTATCCCAATGTCCTGAATATTGCTTGTTTCTCCCAGCCGAACAGCCGTCGGATCGAAGTCACAGTGCCCACAAGTTGGTTCTCGAAGTACTTCTGCAAAATATTCTGGCGAGCTTCTTCCTCAGTTATCCGCCGCGAATGCTTTGTCTCCTTTGAGAACCTCTTCGACACTGTCTCCCACTCAAATGTAAACGGATCGTAATGCTCCGCGACCTTGACGATGAACATTTTCCTTTGCAATTCAGTGATGGCAGCTTCAAATATCTTTCTGTCCGCCTTAGTGTGAAGACCAGCGGCCAGTTTGAGCCCTTTTGTTACTTGCGGAGAGCTGTCCAAGAGAGCGTCCATGATTCTCTTTGACGCCGGTAACAGATTCCCTTTTGAGAACTCTCTGACGTGTTCCTCTTTGGTGCCGCTCCTTCGAGAAAGAGCATAGAAGTATGGGAAATACTCAAGCGAGACCATCGTTGGGCGATTTCTGAGTAGTTTGCCATAGTATATCCTCTTCTCAGCGGGCAGAATATTCTTCATCTCCCACACGAAACCTATGTGGGGATCGTGGTGAGTATGGCGTGGCATTTCTGGGCTTCTCCGGCCTGTCGCCGCGTGCCACAAACAAGGGCACTCAGAATTTTCAGCTTTGAAGGCGAAACAAAACCCAACGTCCTCAACAAACCTGAGAGCTTGTGCTTTGCGCCTGACAGCAAGCCGGCCAGTTCGCCTGTAGACTTTGTCCCTCCAAGCCTCCACCTCTTCAGTTGTATAGGAGATTTTCAAGCTCGTTTCCACTCGAAGGTTTCTGTAACAATTCCTTTGTTGTCACGGGAATGATTCACAAGAAATAAGACATCTCCTTTCATTACTTTTTCATCGGCAACAACGGCAAGAGCCAGAAACTCCCCATCGATAGGCACGAGAGCGCAGCTCGTAAGCACTCCGACCTCCATGTTTGCATTAGCAAGGCAAAGGCTTTGCGGTAGCGTAGTGGTCGATTCCTTGAAGCTCACACGAACAAGTTTCCTCTGTATCTTGCTGTAGGTATCAAGTCGAGCGATCACCTCCTGTCCAATGTAGCACCCCTTATCGAAACTGATGGCGCTACCAAGTCCTACGTCATACGGGTTGAAAGCAGTTGTAAGTTCATGAGCTCCAACTGGGATCCCATAAAATATTCTAACGCATTCATACGCCTTGCTACTGATCGTGCCAACGCCAGCCAGTTCTCCCAAACGTTTCAACTCCTCCCCTACCTCCAACGCATGTTCGCTCGGGATTAGAATATTTAGAGAAGCCAAGGACTGTTCTTGTCGGCAGTCAATCATGACAGTCCTACCCACAACATGCTCTTCAACTAGCTGACCAAGCTCAAAGCTACGCCCGAAGATGGAGGAACCCTTCATTGTGGCTTCTGGTCCTAAGAGGGAATACATTGACCACATTGACGTTACGTTCTCTACTCGGACGTCTTCCATGACTATGTATTTCTCGATCCATGCCTTCAGTTTGTCTTCTTGATGTGAGGACGTTACCAACAGGAGGGAGTCTGACAGGACAAGCACCCTGGCATAGTCAATTATGCGACCCTTGTCAGTCGTGAAGACTGTGCTGAGCGCAGTCGAGGGTAGTGATTTGAGAAGGCTGTTTGTGGAAAGCCTGTGGAGCAGGTCAAGCCTGTCTGCTCCCGTAACAAGTAGTTTGCCGGTGGATGAGCGATCAAGAATTACAGCTGATGAACACGCCGCAGTGAATTCGGCGTGAACTGAATGCGAAAAATCTGAGCCCATCTCAATGTCACCCATCGCCAACAACTGTCCAAAAGAACAAAAATGCCCAAGCCTTTTCAGCGTGGGCAATCATGAAAATCTGCTGTGCACCCACCAGGACTCGAACCTGGAACCCACTGATTAAGAGTCAGTTGCTCTACCAATTGAGCCATGGGTGCGGGTTTACTACAGGCTACTTTCCACCGGTTGGTGTTTGAATTGGCGCCTGACTGGGAGGCAACTGTGGAGCCGTGCCCTGTTGCTGTGTGGATCCCTGCCCCTGAATCACGCTCTCCCCTGAGCTACCAACTCTCGGGAGAAAAGCAATATTGATAAGGAGTGCAAGAGCTCCAAAGATAATTGCTAAAATCTGCGTAGCTCGAGTCAAGAAATCGGCGGTCCGACGGACGCCAAACATCATGCCGACTTGGCCACCCCCAAAAGTGCCCGCCAGTCCTCCTCCCTTGCTCGACTGCATCAGTATTGCAACAACCAACAAAACGCTTACTATAATTTCAAGGATTATGAGAAACCAAAACATTGATATACCCTTCTGCTATTGCGGAGACGAATGCATGTCAAAATACGGATTTTCTTTTGACAAATCAAGCCTGGGAAAAGGAAGTCAAACAACGTATCCCCAATCTCGCATTTGATCAATAGAGATAGTGTCGGTTGCATCGTTGGAACTTCTTATTCCCATGAGTCTTTCTATGTACTTTCCTATCATGTCGAACTCGATATTAACACGAGTCCCTGCCCTATATTCTGAAAATATTGTGTTGTCCATGGTGTGCGGGATGATTGAGACGGCAACGACGTTCTCATCAATGGATGCCACAGTCAAGCTGACTCCATCAACTGCAATCGATCCGACTGGGATCACGTAGCGCAAAGAACCCTTAGGGAGCAGAATCTTGACGAGCCAGCTACTTCCCCTTTCGACAACCGAATGAACCTCCCCAACACAGTCGACATGCCCCGACACGATGTGGCCGCCAAGTCGGTCCCCCACCTTCAGTGGGAGTTCCAAATTAACCCGCTGGGACGACCTCAAACTGCCCAGTGTTGTCTTAAGCAATGTCTCCTCGACGGCAACAACGGTGCAGCTGCGACCTTCTTTTGCAACCACAGTCTGGCAAGCGCCATTGATGGATATACTATCATTCACGTTCAGCTGATGTGCGGATCTCTGAGCGTCAATGGTGAGTCGAACCCCACCACCAATCTGGATGACCCCGTCAACACTTCCAATCTCTTGGATAATTCCTGTGAACATACCTGATTATATCCCTTTGCTTAGACTGTATTGAAGCAACACGTCCGTGCCGACTCGCTTCACCAACTCAGGACGGCCAAGGCGCTCAGATCTTTGGTGCGGCCCGTACCCATTCTGGGAAAAAGCGGGGAAGCCCGTCGGATAGATTTTCGCTGAGACAAATACGCTCAGAAGATCAACTGAACCACTTTGCACGAATTGTGTGAATATATCGCTCCCCCCTTCAACCAAGACTGATCCGATTCCCAATTTGTACATCTCCTTGAGAATTTGCTTGGGCAATATGTAATTATTCTTTGGTACTATAAGTAATACAGTCACACCAGCAGATGTAAATTCTTGTATCTTACGCCAGTGCTTCTTTGCGCTTTCCTTCGTGGTGACAATGAATACCCTTCTGACCTGAGCGTTTCTAAAAACCTTGTAGTTCGGCTTCAGTGAGAGCGCCGCATCAAGAACAACAAGAGCTGGATCCCTGCCTTTGGCAAGCCGAACGGTAAGTAGTGGGTCGTCGGCTCGGATTGTGCCAGCTCCAACAAGAACTGCATCATGCTCCGCCCTCCACCGATGAACCAGCGCCCGTGACTCGATGCACGATATCTCTGAGGGTGAGCCTCGCTTGAAGGCGATCTTCCCATCAAGCGTCTGTGCAATTTTCACATGAACGAAAGGCCGTCGCTTGGTTATGTGAGTGATGAAATGCCGGTTGAGAGATTCCGCTTCCGCTCCTAACACACCTTTTACCACTCGGACCCCAGCGTTCCTAAGCTTGCGCAGTCCTTTGCCCGCAACTATTGGGTTCGGATCCTGCATGCCAACGACGACAGTACGGATTCCAGAATCAATAATTAGATCGACGCAGGGCGGAGTCTTGCCATGATGCGAACAGGGCTCGAGATTCACGTACAACGTGGCGTTGCGCGTATCACCCTTGAACGAATGGAGGCACTCAACCTCGGCGTGTGAACCTCCAAATTGTCGATGAACTCCTCTTGCCACAACACGTCCCCCCTTCACTAGGACGGCGCCGACGAGTGGATTCGGACTTACATGCCCACTCCCTTTCTCCGCAAGCCGAAGGCACATTGCCATGAAATGTTTATCTCTCCGTCGAGTCATCATACTCATCAGGAAAAAAAGACATCGTGACCAGTCGGATTCTTCCAGTCATGATGTCTTTCGGTTTGTTCAGCTTTGGTGGCGTCTAGTTGACAGGTACTTCCTTCCCTGTGCGAACGGACTTATACACGGCTTCTACAATCTTCATGCGCTGCACGGCTTCATCCGCGGTTGAGATCACCGGGTGAACATCTCTCACGGCACCGAGGAAGTGTCTGAGTTCATTCTCATACGATCGTTTGAACAAATGCTGAGGCGGATCGATCTTGGCAGGTGCAAGGTTTACAAGGTTGCCATGCAGTTCTTTGTTGATTCGAAGAGGATTCAAACTTGCCGTTCCGTCGGTTCCGAAGACGTGGCAGTAGTACTGGTCGTCATCCACATGCATGGACCAACTCACTTCAATATTGATAAGCGATCCATTCTTCATCGTAATGTTGACGCATGATGTGTCTTCAACCTGCTTGGTCGTGTTGTGAAAATGTGTGGCACTCACGCGCTTCACATCGGGATATCCCATCATCCAGAATGCCATGTCCAGCATGACGATCCCGAGGTCGATAAACACGCCGCCCCCGGATTTCTCTTTCTGCGTGAGCCAGGCACTGTCGTTGCTTTTTCTCCTCAGCCAGCCTGCTTTTGTATAGAACACTTTGCCGAGCTCTTTCCCCTCCAAAAAACTCTTCAGAATCATCGTGTCAGGTCGAAACCGATGATTCATGCCAACCATGAGTTTCCGTTTGTACGTTTTGGCTGCCTCGGCTATCGCCACAGCCTCATCATACTTTCGAGCGATGGGCTTTTCTACTAGGACGTCCGTGCCGGCTTTGAGCGCCTCGATGGCGACATCCTTGTGAGAGTCGGTTGATGTCGCGACAATTACGGCGTCAAGCTTCTCACTCTCAAGCATCTGCGTTGCGTCCGTGTAGAGCAGATTGATTCCAAACTTTTCCGCGACCAATCGCCCGCGAGATTTGTCCTTATCGCAAATCGCGACGATCTGAGCTTCATTGAGTTTGCTGAGTATTGGGATGTGAACCACCTGGGACACCCAGCCAAGACCGACGATTCCTACTCTGATTTTTTCCATGAGACTATGAGATTGGTTGGATCACGACGTGAAGACGCCCGCTGGTCGGAGCGTCGCAGTTTTGCTTGAGGCCAGAAACTCCCTCACAACATTTACGATCCCCGGAGGATCAAGTGCGATATCGCGGTGGAGTTCCGCCGGAGCCCCGTGGTCGACGAAGCGATCAGGAATGCCATGAATCTTCAGTCGGACCGCGGTAGTTCCTTTTGCCGCGTAATACTCTGCCACTCCGCTTCCCATCCCTCCAGTGACCACGCTATCTTCAAGGGTAACGATGTGAGTGAACCGCTTAGCAAGAGTATCGAGGAGCGCCCCATCGAGTGGCTTGATGAAGCGCATGTTCACGACCTCGGCAGATAGTCCCTCTCTTTGAAGTAGCTCCGCTGCTTGGACCGCATAACTGACCATCAGGCCTACTGCAACAAGAGCAACGTCGTGCCCTTCCCGCACAACTTCCCCTTTTCCAATTGGAATCAAATCAAAATTCCGTTTTAAAGGAACTCCGATACCATTGCCACGAGGATACCGCAATGCAATGGGACCGTGTTCGTAACTGACTGCTGTGTACAACATATCTCGCAGTTCATTTTCATCCTTCGGGCTCATGACCACCATTCCTGGAATGAGCCGGAGATACGTCAGGTCGAATGAGCCGTGATGCGTTGGTCCATCCGCACCAACAATCCCGGCGCGGTCCAGCACAAACACCACATGCAAATGCTGGAGCGCTACGTCGTGTATGAGTTGATCAAATGCTCTTTGAAGGAATGATGAGTATACCGCAACGACGGGAATGCATCCCTGGGTTGCCAAACCTCCCGCAAAGGTGACGGCATGCTGCTCTGCAATTCCAACATCAAAGAATCTGTCCGGGAACGTCTGCTGCAGTTGGTCGAGGCCCGTCCCATCCGGCATCGCCGCCGTGATAGCGACAATCTTTGAGTTCTGCCTGGCCAGTTCGACGAGTGCCGATCCAAACACCTTGGTGTAGGCTGGTGCGCTCTCTGTCTTCTTTGCTGAGACACCAGTAACCTTGTCGAATGGGGTCACTCCGTGCAGTTTCTGCACATCTTCTTCGGCAGGTTTGTACCCTTTTCCTTTTTGGGTGTTCACGTGCACAAGAATGGGACCATGGTAGTCCCTTACATGCTGGAAAATGTTGACGAGTTGAGAAACGTTATGTCCGTTTATCGGGCCGAAGTATCGAAATCCAAGGGCCTCGAAGAGCATCCCCGGCGTGATGACAACCTTGATACCTTCTTCCAGTCGTGACGCAACATGACGGAGTCGATCACCCCAGACATCAAGCTTGCCGGTCAAGTTATAGACGTTGGATTTGAATCGGTTGTACGAAGGATTCGAGATGATTTGAGTGAAGTAGTTCGAGATCGCCCACACATTCGGCGCGATTGACATGTTGTTGTCATTCAACACCACAATCATATCCTTCTTCATGATACCGGCGTTGTTCATCCCCTCATACGCCATTCCTCCAGTCATCGATCCATCGCCGACGATTGCGACTACCTTGTATGTCTCATTCATTTGTTCACGCGCAGCCACCATGCCAAGAGCGGCGGAGATTGCCGTGCTGGCATGACCGGCACCAAACGTATCATACTCGCTTTCGGTTCGTTTCAGGAACCCGCTTATACCACCATACTGACGGATGGTGTGTAGCCGGTCTTTCCTCCCGGTCAAGATCTTGTGCGGATATGCCTGATGACCTACGTCCCACACAAGTTTGTCATACGGCGTATTGAACGCATAGTGGAGCGCTACAGCGAGTTCTACTGAGCCGAGCCCGGCGCCGAGATGTCCTCCCGTTTTCGAAACCACATCGATCAGCATGTTACGCACATCGGCGCAAAGCCACTTCAACTCCGCAACGGACAGCTTCCTGATATCGGCAGGAAGATTCACTTTGTCCAGGTATGGATAAAGAACTTCGGTCATTCAGACTCTTCTTCCAGGAATTGGAAATTCCCGTCGATGTCTTTGCTTAGCTTCTTCAGCTTTAGCTCAGCCTGCGTGAGTTTCTCAATGCACGATTTCGAGAGAGCAAGCCCTTCTTCGTACAATTTGATGGAATCTTCCAATGGCACCTCTCCCTGCTCAAGCTTGCTTACGATCTCCTCGAGTCGCTTAAGTGAAGCTTCAAATGTGTGTTTCTGTGTACTTTTGCTGGCCATGCTGAAGTAATCAACTCACTTTGGACGGAACAACGCCATCATTGAATTTGATCTCGATCTCGTCGTTTGAATGGAGACGCCTGGCTGAACTGATGATATCACCCTCTCGAAGAACCATGGCATATCCTCGGCGTAACACCAGCCCGGGATTGAGCGCTGTGATGCGATGGTAGAGGGACCGCGACGATGACTTTAGCAACGCGAGCCGATGGGAAACTACTGATGAGAGGTTACGGTCCAGCTCATCTACATGCTGGCTATGCTGTCGGAGAAGATCTATCGGCCTGTTGAACGAGTAGCTACGCAGAAGGTTGCGCACATGTTCCTTGCGATTACTCAGCATTGCGATCATCGCTTCATGAATAGTATACCAATTGTCACGTACATTAGCAAGGATGGCCGCCCTGTCGCGCACAACGAGCTCCGCTGCAGCAGAAGGAGTCGGGGCTCGGAGATCGGCTACGAAATCCGCAATTGTGAAGTCTATCTCATGTCCTACTGCACTCACAATGGGAACACCCGAATTGAATATTGCCCTCGCTACCCTCTCCGCGTTGAAAGCCCAGAGATCTTCAATTGATCCTCCTCCTCTTCCTACTATGATGACATCGATACCTCCCACCTCATTCAGTTCCCTGATGGCCGCCTCGATGTCATCGGCCGCATCACTCCCTTGAACAAGCGTGGGTCGAAGTATCACCTCCACCGCAGGAAATCGACGTCGAAGGATGTTGAGCATGTCGTGCAATGCGGCCCCCGTTGGAGACGTCACGATTCCTATCCGTTCAGGATACTCGGGCAACCGCTTCTTGTGTTCAGGATCGAACAAACCTTCAGAGGCAAGCTTGCGCTTGAGATACTCGAACGCCATTTGAAGTTCACCAATTCCAATCGGCCTGATGCTCGAGACATCAAGTTGGTAGGTCCCACGAACCTCGTAGACCGTGACTCGGCCAGTAACCACGACTTTCATCCCATCCTCGGGCTGAAAGCTTAACATGGGAGCCCGACTCCTCCACACTACAGCAGACATCTGCGCTGCATCATCCTTTAGCGTGAAGTAGATATGGCCCGAAGTGTGGCGTTTGAAATTGGAGATTTCACCCTGCACCACGACCGAGGAGAAAGAGCTTTCGAGTGAATGCTTGATTCGCCTGGTGATTTCAGTGACAGTCAATGCAACGGGCTCTAGTGCCATCGCAACTCGAATCCCTTCGGGTCAAAAGCAAACGGAGAAACCCAGCGCTGCAATAATCGAAAACATCCCAACGACAGTCTAAACAGCAAGAGGCATTTGGGCTGATCTATTTGTGGTTCCAATATACCAATTTCCGATTGAACGATCTACCCAAAGACGTCTGTGGCCTAACCCTGCGCTCGGCGAGTTCCCAAAAGGAGAGGCATATCTCCGCTTTGCGTCCGAACCTCCAAATCTGTATATTGGCATCACCCAATTCGAAAGGATCACTGTGAAGCTTGATGTTCTAGCAATAGCCGCCCACCCCGATGACATAGAACTTTCATGTGGCGGCACGATAATCAAGCTAGCCAAACAAGGCCGGAAGGTTGGCATCGTGGATCTAACTGAGGGTGAATTGGGAACTCGAGGGACACGCGAAATCCGGGCCAAGGAAGCTCTCAACGCGGCGAGAATCCTCGGCGTGTCTGTTCGAGAAAACCTTGGCATCCCTGACGGAAACATCGAGAACACAGTTGAAAACCGACTTCTCCTTATCCGTTCAATTCGGCGCCACAAGCCAGAAGTGCTGCTTCTCCCTTTCCACACCGATCGCCACCCTGACCATGTGAATGCTCATACCCTTTGTCGTGAGGCCTGGTTCTTTTCCGGCATTGACAAGATGGAAACCCATGACAATGACATTAAGCAGGCTGCACATAGACCTAGGAATTACTATAGTTACATGCAGTGGTTCGAGTTTGTTCCTTCATTCATTGTTGACGTGTCAGATGAATACGAGCAGCGGCTCAATGCTGTGAAAGCATTCAAATCCCAATTCCACGACCCTTCGAGCACCGAAAAGGAAACTGTGCTTAGTACTCCAGAGTTTCTGGAGTTGATTCGCACCAGATTGGAATACTATGGTGATCGCATTGGGAAGAAATACGGGGAACCCTTCTTCTCACCCTCGTATGTGCCAGTCGTTGACCTCTATTCTCTCGATCTCTAATCTTCAAAAGCCCGCAAGGGCGTACCCATATCCTTCGAAGACACGCTGAGACTATGCCCAATCTGCATCCCATAGCCATACATGTTCCAATTGTGCTCCTGACAGTGGGACTCCTACTTGACACGCTGGGTGTCCTCCTCAAGAAAGACCACTATGAATGGTTTGGATCGTTGTCTCAGGCAGCGGGGACAGTTGGGTTGGCGATCGGAGTCCTCACTGGACTTCTTGCCAAGAGCGGCGTGACAGTTTCGGCAGAGGGCAAATCCTTTTTGGAGATCCATGAGCAGATTGCATTTGTAGTGATTGCTCTCGCTTCTTCTCTGCTTTTGTGGAGGATATCTAATCGTATGCTGCTCCCACGTAAGTACAGGGCAATGTACTTGCTGGTTTCTCTCCTGCTGGTCGGACTGATGTGGACGGGGGCCTGGTATGGTGGAGAACTTGTTTTTCGTTTCGGGGTAGGGGTTCAGACTCAGCTACGCTAAAAGGTCTGATAGAAGACTAACGAGCTACTTTGTACCAATGTCAATGGATCTAACATGTTACCCAGGCTTCTCTGAAAACAATTCGATGCAACCACATTACGTCTGTCGCCGGTCATTCAAGTGACGTGTCTATGCTCGCAAGTCCGTTTACCTTCAGTCTTGATTCCTGGGCTCTTCTCACGATTGTCACTAGAAACCCCACGATGAGGATTAGGACGCCATTCCAAACGAGATTGATGTAGGGCTTGATACTCGCCTCGACAACTAACACATCTGGTTTCTGTGCCACGTTGCTATGTGCTCCCAACGTCAGATCGACATACCCAACATCGACGGAGGAATTCTCCCGTGCTTCACGATCGGGATGCATACCGACGACGGTGAATTCCAGTTTGTCCTGGTATCTGGCGGAAGAGTCTTTCTGGTCGCCCTTGCTGATGATCTTCGTAGGAGAGATCAACGCTGGCTTCTTTGACCCTTCTCTAATCTCAAGTTTTGCCCCTATCCGAACATCTCCGCCTTCAAGCATTGCTACCCTGTCAGTTTCCGAGAAATCAAAATCGACAAACGTGACGGCAACATCTCCGATCTTCTTCGTCTCCCCGTGCTTCAAAGTCATCGACTGCACAGTGGGCTTCGAAGCATCGCTCGCCTGCTCAAGCGAGAGAGGAGCAAGGTAAAAGTCCTTGCTGATCAAATTGAGCACATCTGGATTTCTCATCAACCCCTTGGTATACTCGCTATAGTACATGATGGGAGAGACAGTCTGGGGAGGTCTATTATTGCCTTCTATATGAACATCAAAGCCAAACTTCTCTTTGTCGATTGGCTTATACCCTACATAGGTGAGCTTGTACCCCAAGGCTTCCACTGGTTCCCCCTGCGGTAGAGAGAGCGTGACCTTCTCATCATACTTCGATGAGGCAATGAAGCCCAGAAACATAAGCCCAACACCGATGTGGGCTATTGAACCCCCAGCAAATTTCGGGCTACCACGGATGATTCGCCAGCCGACGACAAGGTTTGAAAAGAGGGCGAATGCAGCACCGAACACAAACAAGCCGACCAGTACCTCACGGACTCCCATAACTACCAGGATCAGTGTCGCAAGAAGGGCAAGCAAGGCTGGCAGCATGAGGTTCTTTCGGAGATCCGCTTTGTTAGATTTCGTCCACCAAAGGAGTTGGGCAAGGCCGCAGAGAATTCCGATAGCTATTCCGAGAGGCAGTGTGGTGGTCGAATAGTACGAAATGTCTACGGCAGTCGTCTTGCCTTGCAGAATCGTCGTGATGAGTGGAGATGAAGTTCCAACGGACACAAATACAGCCGCGCACACAAGAGCGATCGATCCGAGAAACAAGGCAAACTCTCGTGAAAGGTAATCGTGCTTCAGGGTTCCCTTCGGCATCTCCTTGCGACGCAGGAGCAACATGACCAGTCCAAGCACAATAAAGAACGACAGCATCCCCACCAACAACCAGTAGGCCCACATTCCTGGATCAACGAAGGAGTGAACGGATGTCTCACCGAGGACACCACTCCGGGTGAGGAAAGTCGAGTAGAGAACGAAGATAAAGCACAGCATGCTCAGAACGAGATTGGTCTTAATGAATGCCCCGCTCTTTCTCTGGGAAAGCGTGGTGTGGATTGCTGCCACGCCTACTAGCCAAGGCACTAGCGAGGAATTCTCAACCGGATCCCATCCCCAGTATCCTCCCCACCCCAGCGTCTCATATGCCCAGAATCCACCCATCATGATGGCAGTTCCAAGAACAACGCATCCGTATACAAGCCACGGCGTTGCAGGTTTGATCCAATTGGTGTAGTCTCGTTTCATGAGAGCTGCAACTGCGTAGGCATAAGGAACCCCCATGGCCGCGAAACCACTGAACATCACTTGCGGATGGATGACCATCCAGTAGTTTTGAAGAAGCGGATTCAGTCCTCTTCCGTTAGGTGGAATGAATCCAGCATCAACCTGGCCACCCCACGTCTCCCACACATACGTAAAAGGATTCTTCACCAGGAGCATCAGCAGCAGCGAGAGTTCAATCAGCCCGTACACCGTCATGACTTGGGGTTCATATCCCTTCTTGGCCGAATCCTGCAGAAGGAACACACCGATGAGCGAGGTGAAGAGCGTCCACAGCATAAAGCTCCCCTCCTGCCCGGCGTAGAACGTGGAAATCAACAGCGGAATGGATAGCTCCCGACCGCTGTAGCTCCAGACGTATGTGTATTGAAACTGGTGTGTGAGAATGAGATACAACAGGAAGGCGGAAGTCACCATAACGGTGACCACAGTAGTGTGAAAGAAGATGCGTGCCCACTTCAGGAACCGATCGTTCCTTTGCAGATGCACCTGAAAGTAGCACATGACAGAAAGCAGGCTCGTCACGAAAGCCAACTTGATGAGAATTGACCCGATCATTGAAACCTCTTGTGTGAAAGAACAGTCCTACGGGACCGCTAGCTTACGTTGACTTCTTGACTTCTTCGCTTTTTGCTTCGTACTTCGATGGACACTTCGTCAGTACCTCAGAGGCGTGGAAGTATCCTTCATCCGGATTGTACCGACCTTTTGCTACGACACTCGTTGCCATTTCAAAGTTGTTCGGCGCCGCGCCATCGAGAACCACCCTGCATTCTTTCCCCTGTTCATCCACGAGGTAGAATGTGAATTGTGTTGTCTTTGGATCGAATGCTGAGGGCCTCTCCTTATTCCATTGTCCTTTGAGTTGAACTTTCTTGTGAGTCTTCATTGCTCCAGTAACGTCTGTGTACTCTACGTTGCTTTGCAGGAATGACACAGACCCAAAAATGATGAACGCGACGACAATAGCTCCAGCGACGATTACCTTGGGCTTCATAGAACTATGCTCCCTCCTTCTGCAGTTTCGTTTATTTCTCCAACTTCTTCAACTTGGCATCAATCCGGAAAAGGTATAGATAGATGCCAAGCCAGACTACCAACGCTATGGTCAGAACAACGAAGAGGGAGTTTTGATTCAAGAAGTCAAACAATTTCCGGCTCCGATTACTGTGGCTGTTGAGTTTCGATGTTTGTAGTTCGGACGTGAAGATTCCACATCCAGAAAAAGAGACCCGTGAACCCTGCAAGTGACGCGAGGAAGAGTACCAACATGGTTGAATTCATGTGGACTTTGCCTTGCACATTGAGTATCGGATCTGGATGCAAGCTCGCCAAAATCCGGGGCATGATGAACATGAAAAACGGCATCGTGACCGCAGCAATGATCGAGTAGACTGCAGAGAGGGCGGCGCGCTTCTCTTCAATTTCAACTGCAGAGCGGAGCGCAAAGTATGCTCCATAAATGAGTAGCAAAACAAAAATCGAAGTTTGCCGTGGATCCCAGTTCCAGAACGTACCCCAACTGAATCTCGCCCAGATGGCACCGGTGACTGTAGCCAGGATACAGAAGAGCAATCCAAGGCCCGCAGCTGAAGCTGACTTTACATCGTCAGAGGCATTCTTCTTTCGCAGATACCGTATCCCATAAGCCATGCTCAGAACAAAGGCAACTGCAGCCAACCATGCCGTAGGGACATGGAAGAACATGATGCGTGCCTTTTCTTCAAGACCGGGAATGGTGGGAAGTTCGTACCAGTACTGGGGATGGGTGGACATTGGCAGGCTTAGCGAGAGGATGATTACAACGGTCATCCACACGCCGAGAAGAATCTTCCAGCTCATCAATCAATCTTTCCAGATGTAATCGAACAGTATATACGATACGGCGACAACGGCTACAATATACGAAACTAGAATATTGAATTCACCTAGTGCCTCTTCAAAAAAAGCCCCTTCGGTCGCCAGCCGGGTGCCGTTGATGACTGTCAGAAGAAGAGGTAACAATATTGGAAATGCCAGAACAGGGTAAAGAGTTCCCTTCGTATTCGCCCGGGCAATTATGGCGGCAATGATGGTCGCCGCTGCTGCAAAACCGATACTGCCGAGCAAAACCGTAACAACAAAAATGCTGTACGTCCGGATGACGAACTCGCTGATAAATGCCGAATACAGCAGGACCACAAACGCATTGAGACACACAACCAGCACCAGGTTGAACATCAGTTTCCCAAACAGCACTGCGGTTGGGGATGCGACCAACTGGAGCGTCATCGAAGTGCCCCTCTCTTCTTCTGCGACGAAAGTCCGACTGAGTCCCGACATTGCAGCAAAGAATACCGCCACCCAGAGCATGCCCGACAAAGCACTTACGGATGCACCCTCGCTCCCCAGGGCAAAGAGGATAATCGAAATTGTGGTGACGACGAACATGACGAGCGCGCTGATTGCGTACCGCGTGCGAAGTTCCGACTTCCAATCCTTGAGAAAGATTGCCACACTCGCCTGCCAAAGACTTGCCTTGGCTATGTTCCTGTCATATCCCAAGGGTTACCTGTTGGTCATGCCTGTCTACATCGGTGATGTCATTCGTCGCCACAACCAAGAGTCCTTCGTGAAGTTGTTCGTGCATTAGCTCTTTCACCAGTTCAATTCCATCGGCATCCAGGTTTGCCATGGGCTCATCGAGTATCAGAATTGGTGGTTGATGTATAAGAGCAAAAGCATATTTCACTCTTTGCTTCATTCCCGAAGAAAAGGTCTTCACGGGATCGTCAAGACGGCCTTTCAACTGGAGCTTCTCCAACAACGGTGATACCGAATGAAAAGAGGACTTCATGTTGCGCACGGAGAGAGCAAACTGAAGATTCTCGCGGGGGGAGAACTCGTCATACATCTGTAGATACGGGGAGACGAGTCCGATGATCGAGTGCATCTGCGGCACAGCCGTCGATTCAGACCGTTGTGCGACGACCTGGCCATCGGTCGGAGTCAACACGCCGCTGATAATCTTGATCAGTGTAGATTTGCCGGAGCCGTTTGGTCCGGTGATCAACAATGTCTGTCGCGGCTTCAGGCTAAACGAGATGCGCTCGAAGATCACTCGCCTGTTGAACCCCTTTTTCAGGTTGCGTCCGCTGAGTTCCAAGGTCACCCCTATTTCCTCACCACGGCTATCTTGCCCTGCAGGACCTGGTCTGCCACCTCGAGAACGAAGAAATAGATTCCCGTCCTCACAATCTCTCCGTTGATCGTCCTTCCATTCCATGTAAAGACTTGTTGTCCAGAAAGATGAGTCGTTGACCTGACCGAAGAAGAAAACACCAAATCCATGCTCGAAGTGAATACCGAAAGGGTGCCTTCCGTTTGCGTAAATGAATTCACTGCAATAGAGACCGGTTTTGCTCCGTCAACAATGAACGGGTTTGGAAACACCACGCCTTGTTCGATCAGTGAGCCGAGACTCCAATCATACCAGTTTCCGCGATCCGGGACATCAAGCTTCACATAGGCGCCTTCAGCCACTCGACGATAAGAGTTGTCGAGCTGTTGCGAACTCATCAGGTACCGGTAGGGAAACTGGGTGGTATTATTCGCGAGCGCGGCATCAAGGTTGATATTAGTCAAGCCAAGTGTGAACGAGGTCTGGTCGATAAGGACGCGGTAGTACCGTGAAGAGAGGAAGGGCAACGAGCCTTCAATGCCTCCGAACCCAATCACAACTGGAGAAACAGACGGATATGAGTTGCCCTCCGGATAGTAGAGAGCTGTATCGGCACGCGAACCGGTGAAGAAATTCCACTTGCTCCATTCAGCAAAAGCCAGTCGAAAGCTGGAAGCGTAGGGAACGGTCTGCAATGCGTTATCCATCGCCTGAAGCGGAACGACATTTTGAATCTCCAACCACGCTTGTCGCATTACATCGCGCCCAAATTTCTTTGACATGTAATGACCCCAAACACACCTGCTGTATTGAATGGTTCCCCCCATTTCAAATTTTGTGAACGGTTCCTCCGGACGTGCAAAGTTAGCAGAAAGATATTGAAGGTAGTCATTGACCTCTGTGTAGAGAACGTCTTCCATCCACGTCGAAGTAATCTCATAGAAATATTCGTGCCCCGACCAGTAGCCATAGCAGCCCATCTGAATGGCATGATGGAACTCGTGGGCCATTGTTACACGCAAAGCTGGAAGACCGATGTTTCGCCTGGGAGAAACAAACTCAAAGTCATTATCAACAACGACGAATGACGTCCACGTGCTCCCATTTGGTTTGTGAACCACTTCTGTTTCAGGATCTGTGTAGCCGTAACTGAAACCCAAATTGGAAATATAGATATCGTACTCGTTCCCTCCCCCGGCTCCATTATCTGGAGGCGGCGGCAAATATCCAAGGACACCGGTCTCATACCCGAGAACATAGTTTGCAGTCGCTCCGACAGAATCCACAAAGGCACGATATCCACCGGGCAACGGGTGCCGAGCACTGTCCAGTATGACGGGGGTGTTGATTCCAACAGTGTCGTAGTGTATTCTGAAGCTCCCAATGACAATGCTCGCTTGGGTTGGAGGACGTTGTAGCACCTGATCCAGATTCACCTTCATGTCTGCACGGAGAGTATCCCGGACACTCCATGCAGTTGCTATGGTCGAGAACCCGCACTTGATGATGCCTTCCTGTGTATCTTTGCCACCAAGGTAGACAGTCAATGCACGGAGACTTCGAGATTCTTGGGAATGATCCTGGGCATGAAGTCGCCCAACGCCGACGAGGGTGATTGCAGGAACAAATATGCAATAGAGTATGATGGACAGAAGTTTCTTCATCTTGCAAATGGGTTGAACATGATTGTAATTGATCCCTTCGCTCCGTTAACCAGAATCAAGTCCTCTATCGCCGGACTCTTCATCCCTGCAATCTGAATTGCTGTTATCCGGCCAGCCGGACAAATCGCAACAGGCGCATCGAACCTTCGCTTGCCCCTCCCGTACGCAGTCACGACTGCATGCTTGCTGACATCAATCCAGGTGAGATCAGCATGGCCGTCTCCATCCACGTCGCGCAGCAGAACCGCGTCCTCATTGAGTGGTTGCACGTTTCGAATCAGCTCGATGGAGTCCCGGAAGAAGCCCCCAGCCCTCCCATAGACGATGCCAAAAGCGTTTCTTGGCGGTGACATGAGAAGGAGCAGGTCCTTGTATGGATCTTCGTCGGCATATCCTGAAAGGATGGCATACGTGGTTGCCGACGAATCAGAGAATGATAGAACCGGTTTCACTGACTTGAAATCAAATCCCTGAGTTGCGAACGCAATGGATACCGTCGATTGCTTTGAAACCTTGTCGTGAGTAACAAAAGCCATCTCATACTTCCCCGAGCTGGAATAATCATCGACGGTCAACGCCATGATTCGCTCGGGAAGACTTGCGCGAAGGGTCTTCTCGAGGAAATGCCCTCCACTTATTTGCTGAAACAAAGAGAGTGAGAGAGAACCAGTCTTCGGATTCCCGTACCTCGCCAGAATTTCCAAGCGGCCAAGTATCGAGTCTCTTCTTGCATAAACAACGTAAGGGTTGGGTCCTGTTGGTATGGCCGATGTGTTTGCGGAAACCGCGTTGTCGTCGATAGTGACAATCCCAATCTTGTCAATACTTGCGTGAGAAGTGAGAAGGGTGTTGTCTCTCCCAAATACAGGATCGAGCGTCTTCACTGTGACGGGTCTTTCCGGGAGCGCAAAAGCCATTTGTCCCTGCAGGACTCCATTCCCCCGATT
>Ga0208980_10000581_pt1 | contig 20947 bp, 27 predicted proteins | sample WetSurMetagenome_3_FD_187993 | JGI IMG/M metagenome (GOLD analysis project Ga0208980, IMG submission 187993) | Wetland microbial communities from Twitchell Island in the Sacramento Delta, sample from surface sediment Aug2011 Site A1 Bulk (version 2) | ecosystem: Environmental > Aquatic > Marine... | reverse complement strand
CAGGCCAAAGCATATACATTCCCGGCTGGAATCGCAAAGAAGAAGATGAGTGGTACCCGAACAAGCATCTCGACTATCAGTGAGATTTGGGTTTTCGCAGTCTTCATGTGGGCATCGAAGGTCGCAGTGGCTATCTGGGCGATATTGTAGAGAACGAAGTATAGAGTGAAAAGAGCGATGAGCTCGATGCTGGTGTCGTTGAGGGGGTTATCCAATAGACTTGTCCAAACCCAGAAGCTTATGAAGATCGCTGAAACCATCCCGGCCAACAAAAGTAATTTGATGACGAGGTAGCTGGATAGGCAATCGCTCGGATCCTTCCCTTCACTTATGCGTTTGATATGGCTGGTGGCGAATCCAAGGTCCGAGAAGGAGAAGAACAAGGCCACCAGGGACATGGTATAGGCGATCTGCCCATACACGCTATCATCGAAATTGCGGGTTATGAGGAATAGGCCGATGAACCCGAGCAAGGCGGAAATTGCCTTGCTTATGACGATTAGGAGCGATTTACGGCCTATCATCTAAAACCCAGATGCCCATCTGCCTAAATATCCTTGTTTGGGGGAACAGCGTTTCCGGTTCTGATAAAAGATTATAAATTGGAAATGCAGAAGGAGGGTCAGCGACTTCAAGAAGGCTGATTAACATGTATATGCAGAAAACAATTTCGAGCGCGAAAGGTTTTAAACTCCTAGCCAATATTCCCAGACAGAGTGATTTCGTATGGTAATGCCATTGGCCCTGCTCGAGAAGTCTATGAATAAGAAGATCTCCCTGCTCCTAAAGGACAACCGTGTCCTCGAGGGCAAGCTAACTGGCTACGATGAGTACATGAACATGGTGATCGAGGAAACGGAGGAGAGGACCGCGGAACAGACCAGGCGATTGGGCGTGGTCATCCTGCGGGGAAACAACGTGGTAAGCATATCCCCCCTTTGAACCATAATTACTAAAAAAGGGCTGTCGCCTAAGAAAAGATTGGCATGAAGGCTGTCATCCTCGCGGGTGGGTTCGGCACCCGGCTCCGACCATTGACATATTCCGTACCGAAGCCTCTAGTTCCACTGGTGGGTAAGCCACTCATATTGCGTATGATCGAATCCTTGCCCCAGAGCGTGGACACCGTCGTACTGGCCGTAAGCTACATGAAGGAAGCTTTGGAGGAATACTTCCAATCGCAGCCCTGTGGTCGCAAGGTGGTGGTGGTGCATGAGCCGAGCCCTCTCGGGACAGGAGGGGCGATAAAGAACGTGGCCCAACACCTGGATGAGACGTTCATCGCCATGAATGGCGATTGTATATCTTCGCTTGATTTGCGTTCGTTGATGAAAATGCACAGGGAGAAGGGGGGCATTGGCACCATTGCATTGTGGCAAGTGGAGGACACCAGCGCGTTCGGCGTGGTGGAGCTGGACAAGTCCTGCAGGATCGTAAACTTCCAAGAGAAGCCGAAGAAGGAGGAAGCTCGGTCCAACCTCATCAATGCAGGGTACTATGTCTTCGAGCCAGATATCCTAGATTACATCGGTAAAGGTCAGGTCTCCATGGAGCGCGAGGTGTTCCCCAACATACTCGATTATGGCCTCTTCGGGCACAAATTCACCGGCCATTGGATGGATTGTGGAACCAGGGAGAGCTTCCTTGCCGCCCAAGCGAAGATTTTGGAAATCGAGCCGATGCCATCCACGACCTCGAGCGGGGCATGTGCGGTCGAACCACCAAATCTGATAAGGTCGAGTTCCATCAAGAATGCCAGGATCGGGCCTTATGCCTGCATCGAGCCCGGTGCCACCATCTGCGATGGGTGCCATGTCTCCAATTCTTTGATAATGAAGGGAGCCCTGCTCGAGCCCTGCTGCAAGGTCTCTGGTTGTATCATCGGGCCCAAGACGGTCGTCAGCAAGGATAGCGTCGTATCCAATGCGATATTGGCGTCCAAGCAATAACCCGAATTATTGAATAGTTTATTATTGCCACAACAATTCCCCTAGCATAGGAATTCGGGGTTGCTGATGAGCCGGCTGGAGAGGGCGACAGCATTCGTTAGTAAGCCAATAATCCGCAATCTCTGGACCTGGGTTGTCATCCTCTTCTTCCTCGCCTTCGTCATGACCCCAACCCTCTTCGTTCTCACCTATGCTTTCACCAATTGGGGCCTTATCCAATCTGACGTCATCCAGAATCAGGAGATAATGTCCCAGATCTGGACCGCGATTGCAAATTCCTTCGAGATCGCGGCCATAGTGACCATCGTCGACATCCTGATGGGCCTGCCCATGGCCTGGATTCTGGTCCGGAAGAAGTTCAAAGGAAAGGAGCTTCTCGACACCCTTATCGACATGCCCTTGGCGGTGCCCACCGCCGCCCTAGGATTCTCCGCCGCGATCTTCTGGGGCATAACCCCCGCGGATCTCACCAACCCCCTCGGCTTGAAAATCGTAAGCTCACCCTTCATCCTCATTCTACTGCTCCACATCATCTTCACCTATCCCTACATGGTCCGTTCTTTGTCGGCCATACTGGAGCAGATAGACCAGACTTACGAGACTGCCGGGCAGACATTGGGGGCGAGCAAGCTCACCGCCGTGCGGACCATCACCTTACCGCTCTTCAGAGCAGGTCTGGTGACGGGCATCATCCTCTGCTTCGCCAGGAGCCTGAGCGAGACCGGTGGGACGGTGGCAGCGCTGGCCACCATCGGCAACGTTGACTTCAATACAGCCCCAACTCTGATCGATTCATTGCAGAGCACTCCCGCCCTCGCCTTCACCAGCATCGTCCTGATCATACTGGCCTTGGTCCTTTTAGTGGTCGTGGCCATCATTGTGAAGAGGGTACACATCCCCTTTCGCAAGGTCTGGCCGCGGCCTGAGAAGATACTCTCCCGTGGCCTGGGGCCTCGTTTTAAGGATGCGACCTCTGTCCTATTCCTGGTCTTCATGGTGCTCATCCCTTCATTCTTCGTTTTCACCTTCGTCTTTACATCCGAGCCATCTACCTCCACGGACTGGTCCACGTTCGGGCAATCCCTGGTCAATTCATTCCTCATCGCCGGCGTCGTCACCGTCATTGATCTGGCTCTCGGAATTCCGCTGGCGCTCTACATCGCCAAGAACCGGTCGAAGTGGCTGCCTGAGACGTTGGACGTACTGGTGAACGTCCCCCTCATCGTTCCCACCGTGGCCTTGGGCTTCTCGCTCAAATTGTTCTGGACAGGAGGCACGCCGGTCACCGGCCCCTTCGCCATATTCCTGGTGATGCTCGCGCACATCGCCTTCACCTATCCATTGATGGTAAGAAACGTCACCGGCGCGGTGGAGGAGGTTGATTCCACCTATGAGGAGACGGCTAGGACGTTGGGGGCGAAGCCGATACAGAGCTTTAGGCGGGTGCTCTTCCCGATGATCAAGGCCTCCATCCTGGCCGGGGCGGTCATGGCCTTCACCCGCAGCCTGGGCGAGACGGGAGCGACCAGGGCCGTATCCACCACCGTCCTAACCGCCCCAAACTACATCGTCAACCTCATCAAGGTTAATCAGGACTATTACGCGGCAGCACTGGCCTGCATCATACTTATCATAATTTCCTATGCCATCATGCTCTCCCTGAGATACCTGACGAAGAGGAAGAGGGGGGTGAGCTAAACGCCCCGTATTGAGCTGAAGGGCATCGTCAAGCACTATGGCGACATCAAGGCCGCGGATGGCGTGGACCTTGAGGTCCGCAATGGTGAGTACCTCTGCCTGCTCGGGCCGACTGGAGCTGGCAAGACCACCATCCTACGCATCATCTCGGGCCTGATTCGGCCAGATCATGGGAAGGTCCTGTTCGATGATAAGATTATGAACAAGGTGGAGCCAGAGGACCGTCTCGCTGTCATGCTCTCGCAGACCTACGCGCTATTCCCACAGTTGACTGTGGCGGAGAACATCCTCTTTGGGCCAGACATACGCCGATACGATGAGAAGGTCAAGAACAGAACGTTGGCGGACATGCTGGATCTAGTCAGGTTGACGAACCGACCGGACGCCTATCCCAACGAGCTGAGTGGAGGGATGATGCAGAGGACGGCCTTAGCCCGGGCCTTGGCCTCAGGAGCTAGCGTGCTATTGCTCGATGAGCCACTTCGAGCCTTGGACGCCAGATTGCGAATAAGCCTTCGCCATGAGCTCCGTTCCCTGGCAAAGTCCATGGGCATCACCACCATCCATGTCACGCACGACCAGGATGAGGCATTGGTGATGGCGGATCGCATCGCCGTGATAAGGGAGGGAAAGGTGGTACAGGTCGGGACGCCAGGGGAAGTGTTTGACAATCCCGCAACCCCCTTCGTGGCCAATTTCGTGGGCCAATCGAACTTCTTTGTAGGCAAGGTGGAAGGGAAATCCGAATCCACCCTGGTTCGAGGGGGCTCGGGGCAGCTGGTCCTGGCCAGGCCTTGCGAGAATGCAATGGGGGAGAAGGTTGTGGTCGGCGTCAAGGTCGGCAACACCGAATTGCACAAGGAGGGCGAGGGCTTCTTCGATGGGGTCGTGGAGCGCATCCTCTTCGAAGGTCGCAACATCTATCTGGACGTGGACGTTCCCGGTCTGGGGAGGTTCTCTTCGAAGATCCCCTCCTGGCGTTTGGGAAGGCTAGCGGTCGGGGATAGGGTCAAGATCAAATGGAGCGCGGACAAGGCGACCGTATTCGCCATGCCCTCCGATGGGCTGGAAAAGGAATTGAGGGTGGAGTGAATGCCCGAGGTCATATTACGCAACATCACCATGCGATTCGGCAAGGTCCTGGCAGTGGACGAGGTCGACCTCACCATCGCCGATGGGGAGTACGTAACCATCCTCGGCCCGTCAGGCTGCGGCAAGACCACCTTGATTCGGATAATCGCTGGAATCCTCGAGGCTACCCAAGGCGAGGTCTACATCGGCGGAAAGAACATGAAAGGGGTCCCTATCGAGGAGAGGGACTTAGGTTACGTGTTCCAGAACATCGCGCTCTTCCCGCACATGACGGTGAAGATGAACGCGGCCTACGGCCCGACCGTCAAAGATAAGCCAATGGAGGAGCGGGAGCGAGTGGCCAAGAAGTACCTGGAGATGGTCAAGCTCTTGGACAAGATGGCCATGTTCCCGTCCGAGCTCTGTGGAGGGGAGCAGCAGAAGGCATCCTTGGCCAGGGCATTGGCCACCGGGGCCAAGCTCCTTTTACTGGATGAGCCCCTGTCCGCCCTGGACGCACGGGTGAGGGTGGACCTACGCTATGAGCTTAGACGGATAGCCAAGAACCTGGGGCTGACCGTGGTGCACGTCACCCACGACCAAGAGGAGGCCATGTCAGTGTCCGACCGGATCGTGGTCATGCGCGCAGGTGGGATCGTGGAGTCCGGGACCCCAGAGCAGCTCTATACCCATCCAAGGGATGTCTTCACCGCGAACTTCATCGGGGAGACGAACCTGCTTGAGGGGTGGGTGAAGGAGAGGCAGACTGGTGGGAGCAAGATAGAGCTTCGCGACAACTCGATGATCGTGGTGGAGAACTGCGAGCCTCAAGTCGGCGAAGCTGTGGTTGTATCGGTACGTCCAGAGTTCGTCTTCCCCTTCACAGACGGGCTGCTCGCCCGCATTGAGTACTTAACGTACATGGGGACATACTGGAGGGTGAGCTCCAGGGCCCAATCGAATGATCTGGTGGAGTTCGACGTACCCTCGATCGAGGGCAAGTTGTTCCATCCTGGTCAGGAGGTCTATCTTATGTTCAACAGGAAGACAGCCGTGGTGTATCCAAGGCCGGCAGAAGGAGTAACGGAGGCGGTGAAACTTGAGTGAGAAGGAGAACTTGCTGGATTGGTTCAGCAAGAGGAGAGAGTCGGTGGTCATGAGCCTGCTGCGCGACCACGCGCAGAAGACCGTGGACACCATAACCGAACTGAACCGGGCCGTGCTTGCGCTGTGCAAGTCGGACCCGAACGCAGCGCTGGACGCCATTAAGCGATCGGCGCTGTCAGAGAAGGAAGCGGACAACCTGGAGGACCGCATCACCGAGGAGCTTTCCAAAGGCGACCTCGACTCGAAGGAGCGCGAGGACATGATGCACCTCATTAGGCGCATGGATTTCGCCGCGGACTGGGCCAAGGAAGCGGGAATGAACATCCAATTGGTGATAGAGGCCAACGTGAGCGTCCCGGTCACCCTCTGGAACAAGTACTGCACCATGACCCAGGAGTTGGAGAAGGAGGCCAAGCTGCTTAAAAGCTGCATCGACAACCTCGGGGTGGACGAAGAGGCGGTGATGAAGTTCGAGAAGGGAGTGAAGGTCCAGGAGCACATATTGGACGACCTGCACTACAGCACCAAGAAGGAGATATTCTTCTCCGGCATCGACCCCAAGGCCATTTATTTGATGAGGGACATCCTGCACTGCCTGGAGAACTCATCGGACAAGTGCAACGATGCGGCGGAGATCATTCATCTCCTGCTCGTCTCCCAGAGGCATAAGGCCAGGTAGGACGATGCCCCAACGGCTCTTTGGCACCAACGGCGTGCGCGGCGTGGTCAACGAATTCATGGACCCACAGCTGGCATTGGATGTGGGCAGGGCCATTGGAACCTTCATGAAGGGCAAGGTGGCATTGGCCACAGATTGTCGCACCAGCGCGGACATGATCCGATCGGCCGTGGCTGCAGGGCTCACATCCGTGGGCTGCGATGTTCTGGACCTAGGCGCGTTACCGACCCCGACCTTGCAGTACTTCATCAAGATAAGCCAGATCTCAGGCGGGGTGATGGTCACCGCCTCGCACAACCCGCCGGAGTTCAATGGCATCAAGGCCGTGGACGCCGATGGCACGGAGATGCACCGCTCCAGGGAGGAGGAGATCGAGCGCATCTACTTCTCCCGAGCCTTCGAGCAAAAGGACTGGAGGGGGATTGGAGCGGTCATGCCCACCTCAGGGGCCTTGGACGATTATCAGAGGGCCGTCCTCAGCCTGGTCGACCTGGATGTGATAAGGAAAGCGAAATTGCGCGTGGTGCTGGACTGCGCCAACGGAGCTGGCTCTTTGTGCTCGCCGACCTTGCTGCAGAGGTTGGGGGCGAGCGCGACCACCTTGAACTGCAATCCCGAGGGGACATTCCCTGGTCACCCTTCTGAGCCGGTGGAGGAGAACCTTGGGGACCTGATGTCCCTGGTTAAGGAGTCAGGAGCGGATGTGGGCATAGCCCAGGACGGGGACGCCGACCGGGTTATTTTCATCGATGACGAAGGACGATACGTCTACGGGGACAGGAGCCTGGCCGTGGTCGCCGCCGCCATGGTGGCGGAGAACGATGAAGGGACTGTCGTTACCCCGGTCTCGACCTCTCAATGCGTCGAGGACGCGGTGAAGGCTGCGGGTGGTGAGGTCATCTACACCAGGGTAGGCGCTCCCATAGTGGCCAGGAAGATGATGGAGGTGGGCGCGGTGTTCGGGGGCGAGGAGAATGGTGGTCTGATCTTCCCTCGCCATCAGTATTGCCGCGATGCGGCCATGAGCATGGCCAAGATGTTAGAGATAATCTCCATCGAAGCACCCCTCTCCTCGTTGCTGAAGAAGGTGCCCTCCTATCATTTGGACAAGCGCAAGCTGCATTGTCCTGACCAGCGCAAGGAGCAGGTATTGAGGGAGGTGTGCGTGACCTTCTCCTCCAGTAAGGTGGATACGACCGACGGTGTCAAAGTGTTCTTCGATGGAGGATGGTCGTTGATCCGCCCTTCGGGAACAGAGCCGATATTCCGGGTCTATTCTGAGGGCAAGGACAAGGCCACCGCAAAGAGGATCGCCGACCGTTGCGAGAAAGCGGTCAAGGAAATCCTGGAAGGGTGATCAGAGCAATTCTAGGCCAAAAATACCCTGGGCCAGGAATATCAATCCGAAGGCGATGAAGACGGCCGCGCTGCCCAATTTGATGTAGCGCCCCGGGACACGCTTCCCGATTTCTGCCCCTAGCATCACACCTGCGAAGGTCACCACCGCGAAAGCCATAACGGAACCGATCAGTATCAGAAGAGGCGTGCCGTACTCCGCGGACAGGGCGATTATGGATAGCTGGGTCTTGTCCCCTAGCTCCATGAAAGCCATCAATGAAAAGATACCCCAGAAAGCCCCCCATTTCAAATTATCCCTCCTGCTTGATTTCTGCTCCCTCTCTGGCAGGGCGATGGTCAGTATTCCGAAGATCAAGAAGAGGATCCCTGCGCCGATGGTGATATACTCCTTGGGCACGTAGTCGAACAGGACCTGTCCCACCAGCACGCCTATCGCCGACACCAAGGTCAAGGCCAGCATGGTAGCGACGAATATCAGCCGCTTAGAGTGCTTGGATGACAGGGTGATGACGGCGATCATAGATTTATCGCCCAGCTCGGCCAGGAGAATGATGGTGAAGGCCGCGAAGAGAGGCGCCAGCTCCATTTGATCACCAGCCACCAATTGATGCCATATGGTCCCTCAGAAATCATTTAAGAATTGAAGAGGGGCTGGTGCCCAAGCTCGAACCAGCTCAAATCTTCATTATCTTGCGGCGTCCCATGGCGATCATGTAGAGGACTTCCTCGCCAGGGTGGAGCTGTCCCTTGAACTCATCGGTGATGTGCAGAGAGAAGTTCTCGAAGTTCTCCAGGTCCATGAGCTGGACCTCATCTCCCCCCAGAGCAAGGATCTGCGCCTTCCTCTTGTCGATCATTGGGATTTGGACCTTATGGGTGACTGGGTGAACGATGGAGCGCTTCTTCTCGTCGAACAATCCAACCGCGTCGATGCGCGCCTTGGCCTCACCATGCTTCCCGGGCTTGGAGGTGGTGATGGACAGGATCTTACAGGGCTCCTCGTCAATGACCACGAAGCGCCCCTCCTTGAGCTCCCTGACTTCAGCTTGGGACCACATATCTATCTGTTCAGGGAAAACCTGCGGTGGTTTATAAACCTAACTCCCTCTGGAGCGGTACTCTCCCCTGCCATGCCTCCGTCTGGGCGGCGCGGAGCTCCGTTCCCGCTTTGGCGCTTCTGGGTACTTCTCCTTTATCTCGTTCACCCTCTTCTCCATGCCCTCCACCAATTTGTCGCCGATGTACTCGCCCTTGTAGAAGTCCACCCTTGCGGCGATGGAGGCCTTTGAGGCCAACGACCTAGACACCTTACCCCGTTGCCAATACGGGGCCTTGTAGATGTAGGGGTGCTGGAAGATGATTCCATGTTTGGGAGGAGCCTTCCCCGAACGGAGATGCATGAACATGGCCTTCTCCGCCCCAAGCAATTGCACCGTCGAGGAGGGTAGCTTGGCCAGGCGACCCAATCCCCCAGCGAGGGAGATCAGCCTTGCCCCTAGGTTGGCGGAGAGCAATTTGCTCAGGTTGGGGGCGTGTTCTTCCATGGTCCTAAGTACATATGCGTCCAAGCGGCCCTTGGTCTCGTAGAGCTCGCTCACGATGAGCGCCAGGTCCTGAATGGCTGCGATGTCCTCGTCCAGCATCTCCGCGCCCACCGATTCCAACTGCACCTCGATGGACTTAAGGATGGGCTCTCGGTATCCAAACCGCCCGATGAGCTCGGCGTACCTCTCGTCCTTGGCGTAATCGCTGAGCTCAGGGAAGTGCAGGCCGTACCATTCGTGGAGCCTTTCGGACATCACGTTGATGGCCTCTATGAGATCATCGATGGCCCGAATGGCCTGGACCAGGCCTTTATCCGAGGATAGCGGCTCCCTGGTCCTCATCTTCCCCAATTGCACCATGACCGCCTGCATCAACGCCATGTCATAGCCGTAATCCTCGGCTTTGATGTACGACGAATCGTACACCTCGGGCTTGCCGATCTTCGAAAGGCGGGCGTCAGCAACCCTGAAGCGCTTGTACCCTTCGACGATGCGCTCCTCCTCCTCTAGGATGCCGCCTCTTTGGACCACGGCTAGCTTCTCCGCGATGCCCTTCGCGTCCTTCTCGAAGAGCAGTTGCTTGCGCACCTTCTCCTTGTCGCAAAGGAAGACCCCGAACCACTTGGTCACGATTATCATGAGATCACCTCTTCGCCCCTTCTGCCATGTCGAGTATCTTGCGGACCTCAGCGTCCTCCAAGCCTCTGACATTTCCCGCTCCTTCCACCATCACCTGCATCTCCGCAAGGAACTCCAATGCTTCCAAGCGGTAGTAGGCCTCCGCCACGTCCTTGCCCACAGCGATGGCTCCATGGTTCTGCATGATGAAGGCGTTGTGACCTTGCATCGCTGCCACCATATTCTCCGCTAGCTCCTTGGAACCTGGTGTGGCATAGGGGACGAAGGCCACCTTGCCTAGGTAAAGGAGCCCCTCTGGGGTGAGGTCAGTTCTAACCGTTCTGCCAGAGCAGGCAAGAAGGGTGCAATGGAGAGGATGGGCGTGGACTACCCCGCCCACGTCCTTCCTTGCTTTATAGAATGCCAGATGGAAGGGGGCCTCCATGGACGGTTTCCCTCCTGCCGTCACTTTGCCATCCTCGATGAGCATCCTGACCAGGTCGAACTCCTTCAGGTGGCCCTTGGAGTGTCCTGAGGGGGTGATGATTATGGCCTCGTCATCGATCCTTCCAGAGATGTTCCCTGACATGCCAGTGATGAGACGCCTTTCGTATAGCGCCTTGCCGAAGTCCACGATCTCCCTTCTAACCTCACCCTCAACGCGACTCATATCCTGGCCCCCTTGATCTTGCCTATTTCCCTCGGCGAGAGAATGCCGCCCTCGGTAATGAAGCCCCGCACGTACTTGGACGGGGTCATATCGAACGAGGGATTGAGCGCCCCGCTACCTTCGGGAGCTAGCCTCTTGCCCTCTATGAAGGTAATCTCATCTTCATCCCGGTCCTCTATGACGATCTCCATACCTGATTTCAAACCGAAATCAAAGGTGGAGATGGGCGCCGCTACATAGAAAGGAATGTCGAACTCCTTGGCCAGGACCGCCTTCTCGAACGTGCCGACCTTGTTGGCGAAGTCCCCATTGGCCGCGATGCGATCCGCTCCGACGATAACTAAATCCACTCCCTGGCGCATGAAATGCCCAGAGGCACCGTCCACAATGATGGAATGGGGTATGCCCTCGTTCCTGAGCTCGTAAGCGGTCAGTTTCATACCCTGAAGCCTTGGTCGGGTCTCAGAGACATAGACGAAGAAGCGCCTTCCCGCCTTCCAGGCCATTCGGATAGGGGCGAGGGCGGTGCCGTAGTCTACGGTGGCAAGCGCCCCGGCATTGCAATGCGTCATGACTTTGGCGCCATCAGAAATGAGCTTCTCGCCCTGCTCGCCGATCTGCTTACATCTTCGAATTATCGAATCGGCATAATCATTCGCAGCCTTTACTGGCTCGTCTCCCTTGGACAATCGTTCCAGCATGTGATCGACGGCATAGAAAAGGTCGAAGGCCGTTGGCCTCTGTGCCTTGAGCAAGCTTGCCGACGCCGCTAGGTCCTGACCGTTAAGGGCCGCCGAGGCCATTCCATAGGCCGCAGCCACCCCAATGGCCGGCGCCCCCCGCACGGTCATGTTCTTGATGGCCTTGGCCACGTCCTCAACGAGTGAGAACTCCACCAGGCGGAACTGTTGAGGGATGAGGCGCTGGTCAATCATAATGATCCTGTCGCCCTCCATCCATACCGCGCGGTATTCCTTCGGCCCTTTCTCGGTCAATATGCGCAATCGATCACCGCCTATAATTTCGACCTAGCATAGAAAAACATTGGTCTGCCAATGGAATATTCCATTTGGAATCGTCGGTCAAGATGATTTATATACGGCGCATTACATTCTTTGGCTGCCGGGGGGAGAGCATGACTGAGAAGAAAACTGACGCCTTTGACGTCTATTCCACCACGACCGGTCTTAGGCAGATCTCGAACCCAGTGAGGCAGAAGATACTGAGCGAGCTGCAGCGCCGCGACCTCAGCCTGAGCGAGATAGCTCAGCTCACTGGCAAGGCTCAGTCCACCCTATCAGTGCATTTGGACAAGATGGTAAAGGAAGGCCTCATCGGCTATCGCGATGACCCCGAGGACAACCGCCGAAAGATCTTCTATCTGGTCTCGAGGCCGGTCGGATCATCCGTGGTGCCGCGCGAGGACCTGATGAAGCATGTGGAGAACACAATATCCAGGAGCATCGGCACCCCTTCCGGATTCCTCAAGGGCGTCATCCGTTCCATCGTGATCGGCATGGAAGCCATCGGATTCAACATGGACCCGGTGTTGAAGGACATTGGTCGACAGATCGGGAAGGAGATCTCCAAGCGGATGAAGTCCAACAACGTGGAGGGCATAATCGGCGAGGTCAAGGAGTTCTTCAAGACCCACGAGCTGGGCGAGGTTAATGTCTACGCCCTGCACCCTGTCACCCTCATCATCAAGGACGAATACGATTGCTCCAAGGCCCCGGACGTGGGCAAGACCCTGTGCCTGATGAACGAGGGCATCCTCGAGGCGATATTCGAGACGCGCATGGGCATGCCGGCGAGAGTCACTAAGGCCGAGACGTTCGGCTCGAGCTTCAATTTCTGCAAGTACGTCATCGAGCCGGGCCTTTAGCTAGGGTTTAGGTGAGTAAACCATCGCCAATTCGAAGGCTCCCAACCTTTTTGACCCCGAAAGCACAATGGCATCTCGCAGGTTATGAAAATGCCCAGCCTCTATGAGATGTTCGAAGAGATCGATGACGAGATGCTCTTCATTATGGATTGTGTGAGCGCGATCACTGAGATGGTGGAGAAGGGGCAGAAGAAAAGGGCTTTGGAAGCCCTCTTGCAGCTTGAAGAGGAGATAGACGAGTTCCTGTCCATGCCAGTGGATGAGGAGGATCTTGAAGAAGAGGAAGAGGAGCTTGAGGACGAAGAGTAAGGGTCCTACCTATTGCTTCTTCAATCGATAGGTCTCAATCTTCTTGCTTTGGACGCGCTCTATCTCTCCCCGGGCCTCTAGGTCGAGCTTGACGTTCTCCGCATACCATTTCATCGATCCTTCGAACTTGCTCTGGAGCCTCTTGGTCACACAAGCTATCAGCTCATCCTGGGTCAATGGCTTGACCTTGAGGCAATCAATGATACTGGACTTTATCAAGTCATATTTTGCCTTGCTGATGCTAACGCCATACTTTCCCTGAGGGTGTTTGGTGAGGATGCGCTCCTCGTCCTTCGACATATGTATGATTAGACCAAGCGAGGGCATCAATCTTCCCCTTCGCTCTCATATCCCAAACGATGCGTCCTCAGGGAGTTCGTAAGAATTGGCGCTTTGCATATCTAAGGGTAAATAGCCCAATCGTCCTTGATGCCCAAGGCGGTGAGCCTCTCCAAGGCATATATGGCGCTCTTGCGAGCATTCAAGCTGTGATCCTCCAACATTCTGCGTAATGGTGGTACTGACGAATAATGCCCGATCCCCAATCTCTCTGCCAAGCGGCCAAGGGTCCATGCTGCCATGCCCCTAACCTGGGGATGAGGGTCTTCGAGCAAGAGGTTCAACGACTTGATCTCGTTCTCTCCACCAATGCCCGAGCTCGTAAGCTCTCCCAAGGACCAAGTCGCGTTCTCACGGACCTCCTCGTCCTCGTCCATCAATAGGTCGATGAGCTTGGACAATGGATAGTCCCCATGGACCTTGTTCTGAGCAAGCTTACCGATTGCCCACGAGGCCATGCGTCGCTCTATTGGGTCCTCGGCCGTCAGGAGAAGGCTGAGCTGAGGAAGCAGGGATGAGTCCAACTCCTTCTCTCGTAATAGGATATGCAGCCTTTCCAGGGCAGCCAGCCTTTCTTCCTTGTTGGTGGAACTCAATTTGGGCTTCAGATACTGCACATCTTTTTCGCCCATGTCATCACTTGAATCAAAGCCCTCTCTAGGTAAAAAAACGTTTGAATCCTCTATTTCTTCAAGGGGACTTCGGGTTTTTCCTTGTAGAAATCGCAGGTCAGGTAGTCCTCTTGACCGCGGCACATCTCGAAGTCCTTCAGGTGCATAATGTCATTGCGAATGCGTCTCGCCTTGCAGCTAGCGCATCTTCCATCGCTGGCATGCCATAAGCATTGCTTCTTCCCTGATGAGGCGTTCATCTGGCTCACCCTAACAGAATAACTTAAATTAAATTTATTGGAAAGGCCTTGAGCCTCGGCTTGAACCTATTTTAGAGCCACATCGCCGGACTTGTTCTCGACATGCCAATCGAACTTCGGCCCTTTGTCAAGTTCGGGGAAAGATTATAGGAATGTGAGTGGGCTCAGCCAGATTCGAACTGGCGAACTTCTGCGTGTCAAGCAGACGTCATAACCACTAGACCATGAGCCCTTGAGGGTTTTGCTGTAACACCTTCGATACTATATGCCTTTCGCACCTCAGGCCACGTGCATAAATGACCACGCGTTCAGTCCAGATGGCCGTGATAACAGTCGGTCACGTAACTAATCAGGACCTTGCCATCCCCTTGGAATTCCCAGAACAACTTGCGCAGCTCTTCGATCATCTGCTGGAAATCATGGTCTCCCTCCTTGGGCATGTAGGAAGCCGAGGTTATCAGGCATTCAAGGCTATCGAGATCATGCACTTTCGAATGATGGAACTGGGCATGGTGGTAGCCCGATGGGTAGAATCGTTCCTGGGGGTCTTTTCGGAGGACGTCAATCTCCTCCTTGTCCTTGGAAAAACGTTCCACCAGCGCGTTGTAGGCGCGATTGAAAGGGTCAACATCCTTCTCTCGGTTGTTCCAGACCATTATGACCTGTCCACCAGGCCTAAGGATCCGCCCGATCTCCGTTCTCGTTGGCTCGATGTCGAACCAATGGAAGGCCTGAGCCGCCGTGACCGCATCTACGCAGAGGTCCGGCAAGGTAGTCCTCTCAGCGCTCCCACCTATGCTCCTGAAATTTCTGATGCCTGACAATCTCGCCTCGGCCACGACCCTCATCTCCTGGTTAGGCTCGATTGCATAGACAGACGCTCCCTGTTGCAACAGGATCTCAGAGAAGATCCCGGTCCCTGAGCCCAGATCGGCCACATCGCAACCTTTGAAAAGCGCACCAACAGCGAATAAGTGATCGAAAAGGGCTTGGGGATAGCCAGGCCTAGCTTTCGCATAGGAAGAGGCGCGGCCGGAGAATCGTTGTTTCGGGTCGAGGCGGCCTTCCATGCCAATGACCTAAGCCGGCACGGGTACATCATCCTTTTCCGACCCTTCCCGCATACCTTTTTATGCTCCTCCCCGTTATCCAGAAAATGGGTGCTGGATGCCCGAGATATTGCTATTCACCAAACCCGGTTGCCAGAAGTGCGATTGGATTAAGGAGCGCATACCTCCAGGTCTCAATGTTAGCATCATTAACATGGAGACGGCCGAAGGGATGGCCGAAGCAGCCTATTACGAGCTGCTCAACAAGCATACGCCGATACTAGTGGTTGATGATACCGTCACCGAGGGCGCCATAAACATCATGGACAAGCTAAAGGCAGTGGCCGGCTGCGGTGACGTTTAATTAGCCCATCGCGCCTAACCTCTCCATCTTATGTTCGCGCTGGGCATCGAGGGGACGGCCCACACCGTGGGCGTGGGGATAGTCGACGACTCAGCGAACGTTCTGGCAAACGAGATCAAGATGTACAGGCCAGAGACGGGTGGGATACATCCTCGGGAAGCGGCGAACCATCATGCGGAGAACGTCGTTCCCCTGGTCCGAAAAGCTTTGGAGACGGCCGGCCTCAATGCCAAGGAGCTCGACCTCGTCACCTTCTCACAGGGCCCGGGGCTCGGGCCCTGCCTGCGTACGGTGGCAACAGCGGCCAGGGCGCTCTCCTTGACCTTGGACAAGCCCATCATCGGAGTGAACCATTGCATCGCCCATTTGGAGATAGGCAGGGGCAAGACCCCGGCGCAGGACCCGGTCCTACTCTACGCCTCAGGTGGCAACACCCAAGTGATCGCCTTCGCCAACGGGCGCTACCGCATCTTCGGCGAGACCCTTGACATTGGCATAGGCAATATGCTGGACAAGCTCGGGCGCGAGGTCGGGCTGGGCTATTACGCGGGACCGAAGATTGAGAAGGCCGCCCAGGAGGGCAAGAAACTGCTTGATCTCCCCTACTCTGTGAAAGGGATGGACATGGCCTTCTCCGGCATCCTCACCGCCTGCCTATCTTTAAGGGATAAAGGAGAGTGCGTCGAGGACATCTGCTATTCGGTGCAAGAGACATGCTTTGCCATGCTCACCGAGGTCACGGAAAGGGCCATGGCCCACGTGGAGAAGTCCGAAGTCCTGCTCGGCGGCGGGGTGGTGCAGAACAAGCGCCTGCAGGAGATGGTAACCCGCATGGCCCAGGACCGCGGGGCGAAGATGTTTGTGCCCGACCGCACTCTCTGCATCGACAACGGAGCGATGATCGCCTGGACCGGCCTGCTGATGTATCGCTCCGGGATTCGCATGAAGGTCGAGGACACGGCCGTCAACCAGCGCTTCCGCACTGACGAGGTTCAAGTCACCTGGAAGAGCTGATTCAGGCTGAGGCCTTGGCTGACCTTTGCTGACCGATGATCTCGTCCAGCTTCTGGAGGAAAGCTTCCTCCTTGCCCTTGGATATGGTGGCTCCACTAGCCACGGCGTGGCCACCCCCTAGCCCTCCCACGGTCGCCGCCGCCTCGCGCAAGGCCACTGCCAGGTCCACTCCCTTCTCTACCAACCTGAAGTTGGCCCTCGAGGAAACCCGGACCTTGTCCCCATGCATCGACAAGACGATGGTGGGCTTGTCAGAGTCGCCCACGAACTGCATGGTAAGGCCTGCCAGGACGCCAGAAAGGGAAGGGTTGGTGCTGATGAAGTATTGCAGGTTCTGCTTCTTCGAGACCCCGCCGCTGACCACGGCCTTCATCGCCGTAAGCACGCTCTCCCGATACTCTTTGCGCAACCGTTCAGCAGCTTGCCTGGCCTTGGCATCCCTCAAAGCAAGGGCGACCCCAACCCCCTCCTGGTCCATGCGCCCGCAAGCGTTCAGGAGCTGTGCCAGGTCGTCCGCGGACGACTCCCAGCTGGGGAAGAAGTAGCGGTCAGTGATCTCCTCCTCCATCGAGGACGTCGTGCATCCTTGCTCGATCAATCGCAATGCGACCAACGAGGTCAGCTTCCTCTTCTCGGTATCATTAAGTTGGACCAGCGACGCGTCCTCTGGGATGCCCGCATCTTTTAGCAAGGACATCGCTCCCTTGAGGTCGCCAGAGACACCGATGATGAAAGGTTCGATGCCACCCGAGAGCTCATCCGCCAACCTTCCTTCGGGCAGGAGGGATCCCGGCCTTAGCTCGAGCACGCGGCGGGACAACCCACCATCAAGCAGCCATTTGTTGATGCCGCTCAAGCCGCGGATGTGCTGCCTATCCCCGACGATACCAGCGAAGGCGATGGGAAGAAGGTCCCAGTTCCTTTCATCCATGGCCAATGCGAACATCATGCTCACCGCGCCCGCACACCCTGAGGTCATACCATCGATTCCGAAAAGGTGGGGGTTGACATGAATGACCTTCTTGGAATCCCTCGAAGAGACGTGATGGTCCAGAACGATCACCGAGGCCTCGAGCTGCTCCAGCTCCGTCAAGAACGAAGAGCCCATGTCCGCTAGGATCAGGCACTTTGCTCCATGCCCTACGCGCTCGATGGTCTCAGCTTCCAAGCTCTTGGACATGGTCAATTGGAAGCGGATGCCCTTGCGCAATAGCGCATTGGCGATGATGCCCGCCGAAGAGATGCCGTCCGCGTCATAATGAGTAAGGACGCGGATCTCAGGATGCCTACAGGCCTCTTCTGCGGCTTGGGTTAAAAGGGAAAAGAAGGGTTTCGGAAGGCTCTCTCCTTCCATCCGTCCTCACTCGAGCAGCAATTCCGCGTTCTTGAGGCTGTATTCCCAGGTCTGAGGGAGGACCTCTTCACGCTTGTAGTATTTCACCAAACGGCGTATCTTGGACTCAATGAGCTGGAGGTTACGGTTGTTGGCCATATCCTTCTTGTTCTCGAGCATATGGTTGTTGACGTTGATCGCCCGCCTCATCAATGCCATGAGATCGTCTGGAATCTCCGGCTTCATCTCATGCTCGGTCAGTATCTCGTAAACAGTCTTTCCGGTGGCGAGGCGTACGCTCGGCACGGCATAGTTATCCCTAAGGACGAGACCGATCTTGGCTGAGGTCATGCCTTCCTTGGCTAGCTTGACCACCATCTGCTCGATCTCCTCCTTCGACATGGTGACCCACTCAGGGTTCTCGGTCACCAGGGGCTTTGCGGAGGCGGACTTGCCCCTCCTTCGCGCATGCATTTTTGCCATATGATCATCATTCCTGGATTGTTCAAACTAAAGGGTTTTTACTTGTGGCGAAGTGGAAGCCCATTCGTGTCCTAGTATATAAGTGTTGAGCGGTGTCCAAGGTCCCTATAGCAATGACCGGAAGTCCTTGATGCCGACCCGGTGCTCAACGATCATAGCCCTCGACCATGCGAGCACCTCGTCGTACTCCTCCTTGCCGAAGGCGAGCGGAGAGGGTAGCTCTGAGAAGAGATCCCATTGCATCTCCGCCTTGTCATTGGCGTCAGGAGCGCACATCAATTCCCCGCAGAACACCATGCCGTCCCGGCGCACCACGCTAGCCACGGGCGACAGGTCGCACCCGCACTCTTCCCTCACCTCACGTATGGCGGCCTTCTCCGCGAGCTCGTTGGACTCTATCCGCCCCCCGGGCATCTCCCATCCATTGCGTTTAGGGTTGTAGACCATTACGAACCTGTCTCCGACATAACAGATGCTGTAGACCCAATTCATGCGCTCACCACGATCATGGCATGGTCCTTCTCGAAAGGCTCCAGCTCCATAACGTCCAGGACCTCGAAGCCGTTCTTGATCAATTGGGACCGAGCTTCTTCGAATATCTCTTTGGGTTCGCGGGTCACGTCCTCGGAACGGGCCTTAAGGGAGAGCATGCCGGACCTTGCGCCAAACGCCCTTACGGCCTTAGCGAAAATGGCTGCCTGGTTCTTCTGGGCGATGTCCTGATAGACGATGTCCACCCTCTCCACCAAGAAGGAGAAGTCCTGAGGCTTAGTCGCGTCCCCCAGGATCGGGACCATGTTCCTTCGTCTCTCGCACACCTTCACCAGGTCCCTGAAGGAGCGGGGGGAGATCTCGACGCAATAGACCGTGCCCTTGCTTACGATGTCGGAAACGTGGCTTGCCGTGGTCCCAGAGGCCGCACCGAGATAAAGCACCCTCGAGTCCTCCTTGAACGGGGATCGTAATCCACCTAAGCGAAGGTAGGCTCCTAGCTTGCTCCGACTGGGTGACCATTCGCGGTACTCATTGCCCTCGAAGACAAAGAGTCGCTCACCGTAGATACGAGAGCCAGGCGTGGAGTTCCTGGTCAGCAGGCGCTCTCCATCCCAATAGACCCCCTTGGCCCTGGTCTCCACCAATCGCGTCTCGTCCATCCTAGTCGAGGGGAGATGGCGGTGAAGCTTAAAATCACAGTGGGGGCATTTCATCCATGTGGCAGGCTCGGAGGAGGCCAAGCGCATCGAGGAGCTCAGCGAGCGCATCGAGGAGCTCGAAACCACTTTGAGGAAGGTCGCCGAGCCCTATTCCGAGCTGGTGCGCCAGCTCTCTATCTTTCAGGACACGGTCCAGAAGTACTTCCGGTTGATGGACCTGTACCAGAAGCACGGGGTGGTGAGCATCGACACCATTCTGCCTCAGGTCAAAGACCCCATCTCGAAGGAGATAATGCGCATCCTCCTCGACAAGCCAGGACTCAACATTTCTGAGATAACCGAGGAGCTCAGGGCTCGGAGGGGGTCTTCATCAAGGCGCATCGTCCGAGACCGTCTGGGTGAATTGGTGATCGAGGGCCTGGTGAAGGAGAAGACCGACCGGAAGGAGAAGACTTTCGAGATAGCGGAGGAGGTGGTTCGCAAATGGTCACAAGTGCTCGGATTGTCCAAATAAGGTGGCCACCGGTCCTTAAATCGGAAGCAGGGCGAAAAGCCCCCAAAGTCGATGATATTCGGAAGGGAGACGCGAGATCCCAAGGCGGAACCGAGGAGTGAGAAAATGGCGGAAGGAAAAGACGAGATGCCGGACCCGGAACAGCTAAGGCAGATATTCCAGGTCATCGGGGAGAGCGTACCAGAGCTGCTGGACAAGATCACCAAGATATTATATAGCGCAGCGGAGGGCGAAAGGTTCGGACAGTCCGTTGCGGCCTTCTACAAGGCCTTGGTGGCGGCGGGCATGAGCAAGGATCAGGCCTTCACCTTGACCAAGGAGTACATGAACAACGTCTCCTTGGGAGGGATGCTAAAGAACATCTTCTCTGGTGGGCTGAGCCGCGACCTGAGCGAGGACATGGGCGGGAAGCATTGAGGAGGACCATGAATGGCCAATGCCACTAAGGAGCAGATGCCAGAGGTCGTGGCGATATTCATTGCTAGGATGCCCGGGATCTTCTGGACGCTACTGACGTCCTATCTTCGAATGAAGAAGCAGTCCAAGCTCGCCGGGAAGGAGTTCTATCGGGTCCTGGTGGACAACGGCATCCCCCCAGGGATGGCCCGGGAGCTAAGGGACGAATACTCAAATATGGTCAGCATAACGACGCTGATTAGGAGCAGGGGAATTCAGAAGTAGGGTCATAGTTCCATCCGCCTGGAACGATGTCTCTCCTTCATGGTTATTTTCGGATCAAGTACTCGACTATACCATACCCGACATCATCGTCCAAGGTGAACTTGGCTAGGCACTCGTGCATGTGCGAGACCACTTTCCCATCTCGCGAGGCGAAGGGCAAGGCGGTCTTGTGCTTTATAACGGCCTTGATCCCATGGACGTCGCCTTCCTTGTCATGGAGGGCCATGTACACGGTGTTTGGGCTGTAGTCGCGGTT